>Ga0209578_10000157_pt1 | contig 131702 bp, 124 predicted proteins | sample tdAd472_FD_187127 | JGI IMG/M metagenome (GOLD analysis project Ga0209578, IMG submission 187127) | Marine sediment microbial communities from the Atlantic coast under amendment with organic carbon and nitrate - tdAd47.2 (SPAdes)... | ecosystem: Environmental > Aquatic > Marine > Coastal >...
CGGCATGGTCTTCCTGGCCGGACTGTGGCGCCATGCTGCCAGGGCGGCCCAGAGGGCGCCCGCCGGCTTTCGTTTCCTCACCACCCAGGATCGGCGAATTTTCGCCGCCCTTGCCCCTCGCCTGCTGGGAGAGGCCCTGCCAAGGGATGGGAGGGAAAGCCGCATTGCCGAGATCCTTGCCGCCGTCGACCAGCTGGCAGCGGCGATGCCGCCGGTTATGCAGGCCGATTTACGCCAGCTTTTCGACCTTCTCGGCTTCCCCCCGACGCGGATCGCCCTAGCCGGTGTCTGGAGCGGCTGGGAGACGGTTTCCGAGCAGGAGGTGGACGCTTTTCTCGACCGTTGGTCGACAAGCACGTTTACGCTTCTCCAGCTGGCTTACGCGGCCCTCCACGACCTTGTCATGGCCGCCTGGTACGACAGCCCCCACGCCTGGGCCCGGGTCGGCTATGACGGCCCTCCGGACATCCCGGATGCGGTTCGCAAGGCCGTGTAATGGCGGAACGCATTCACATCGATGCCGCAAGGCTTGAGAAGGACGAAAGCTTTGCCGCCGATGTCGCCATCGTCGGCAGCGGCGCCGGCGGCGCCGTGGCGGCCGAAATTCTGGCCCGGGCCGGCCTTCAGGTCGTCTTGATCGAAGCGGGCGGGTACCACACGGCGAAAGATTTCAACGGCCGCGAGGGAGAGGCCTTTCGGACGCTCTATTGGGACGCCGCCAGCCGCAAGACGAAGGACAAGGCGATTACCCTGTTGCAGGGGCGCACGGTCGGCGGCAGCACCGTCGTCAATTGGACGGCAAGCTTCCGCACGCCGCCCGAAACCCTTGCCCATTGGGCCGAAGCCTTTGCCGTAAAGGAAACGGATGCGGAACACATGGCGCCCTGGTTCGAGATGGTCGAGCGCCGCCTTTCCGTTGCCCCCTGGGACGTTCCGCCGAATGCAAACAACGCGGCCCTAGGCCGGGGTTGCGAACGCCTTGGATGGCACCATGGCGTCGTATCCAGAAACGTCCGCGATTGCTGGGACCTTGGCTATTGCGGGTATGGCTGCCCGACCAATGCCAAGCAGTCCATGCTTGTCACGACGATCCCGGCGGCGCTGGATCATGGCGCCATCCTCATCAGCCACGCCCGGGCCATGACGGTCGAAACCGAACGCGACCGCGTCACGCATGTTGAATGCCTTGCCCTCGATTCCGAAAGCCTACATCCGACCGGACGCAAGCTTCGCGTCCATGCCAACCATGTGATCGTTGCGGGGGGCGGCATCAACGGCCCGGGGCTGCTTTTACGGTCCCGCCTTCCGGACCCCCATCGCCGCCTTGGCAAACGCACCTTCCTCCATCCCGTCAACGCCCTGGCCGGCGAATTGCCGGAAAAAGTTCTGCCGTTTGAGGGCGCACCGCAATCCATCTATTCGGATGCGTTCCTTTGGCGGGACGGCGTGACCGGAAAGGCGGGATACAAGCTTGAAGTGCCGCCACTCTTTCCCGTCCAGGCGGCCATCGCCATCCCGCTGTTCGGCGACGTCCATGCAACGGGTATGGCAGCGCTTCCCCATACCCATGCCATCCTTGCCTTAATGCGGGATGGATTTCACCCGTCCTTTTCCGGCGGCCGCGTCCTGCTGCAAAGCGACGAAAGCCCCGTGCTGGATTACCAAACGAACGCGTTTCACTGGGAGGGCTTTCAGCATGCCTATCTTTCAATGGCGGAGCTTAGCTTTGCCGCCGGCGCAAAATCCGTTTTCCCGGTGCATCGGGAAGCACGACCCTATGAAAGCTGGCGGGAAGCGAAGCGCGCCATCAAGGAAGGCCTCTCCATGAAACCGCCTCGGGCGCTCGCCTTCTCTGCGCACATCATGGGCGGCTGTGCGATGTCGGAGGACGCCAGGCTGGGGGTGGTCGATTCCTTTGGCCGCCACCACCAGATAGAAGGGCTTTCCGTTTTTGACGGGTCCCTCTTTCCCACAAGCCTCGGCGTCAATCCGCAGATATCGATTTACGCGCTGGTCGCCAGGAACGCGGCACGGCTTGCCGAGGCCCTCGCCGGGCACCCGGTGGGGTTTGCCTAACCGATTGAAAGCATTTCCTTTTAATCGACGTGGATCACGCCTTTGGGGTAGAAGGCGCGAAAGGCGAAGGCGAAACTTATGTCGTGCACGGCGTCTTCCAGGCCATCGTCCGTTTTTCGCTGCACAACCACGTTGCCGATATCGCGCCCTTCGCGGATGCGCTCCGTATCAAGCGCCGAGTTCTGACCCGTTTCCCAGGTGAGCACCAGATCCCCGACGACGATCTTTCCACGATTTTGGAGAAGCCGCAGGCTCCATGCCTCGCCCCCCACCGAGACCACCCGTTCCAAAGGCGGCAGATTGGACGGCAGCTCGCCTTTATACAGAAACGGAAGCTGGCTGCTGTCGTAGCTGACATAGGGATTGTAGCCATAGGCACGCATGCTTGCCGAATTCGGGATAAGCACCCTTCCCTTCGGCGCCCGTTTCCGAAACCTCGCAAAAGATTCGACCCGAGAAGGAATCATTTTCAAAGTTTCGCCCGTATATGCCCCGACAATGCCCGTGCCTGTAAATTGCTGCCACCAGCTTTCCGTCTGGCGGTCATACATGACGAGATCCGAATTTCGAAGCTTGCCCGTGGTGCCAAAATCCAGGACGACTCCATCCAAGCGGCGATCGAAGACAATTGCGGAATTGCAAAGCGGACAAAAGGTAACGGTAAGCGGCACGCTGCCGATCTGGTCGTTCACGATCTCGTGCCACATGAGGATCTGCAAAGGATAGGCGCGCGCCTCATCGCCAATAACGACGCTTACAACCGGTTCGTCATTGCCGATTGCCGTAATGGAATCCACCGATTTAAATTTCGGATTGTTGATCGCAGGGATGCCGTCCTTCGATGGCCCGCCGGAAACAATGTCGTTGAAGTCAATCGACGTCTTTGCAAAATCCGTTTTCGGCCATTCCCCACGCCAGCGCCGAAGGTCGCTGGCCGCCGCTTCGTTCCCAGGGAAAAAAGATTGGGCGGATACGCAAAATATAAAAATGCCCGCAATAAAAAGAAAAGCCTTCATCCAACCCTTACGCATCACCGTCCTTCCCCTTCGCTTTTGCCGCTACCGGGCGGTGCATCGCAGGATGCAAAACCGCACCGGCAGGGCATGGGTTTTCCGAGCAATCGACGCCGAACTTCGTTTTATTTCTTCCGGTATTCTTCCGGCAGAAACATCAAATGGTCGTAATCTTCCGCGGCGGCATGGCAGGCAATGCAGAACTCGACCTTGTCGGAGCCTGCTCCGTTCGTCGTCCCAAGGACCTGCCCGTTCGCAAGGACCATCGTGTAGCGCCAATCCCCACTGGCCGGATGGAAGCCAGAGCCCATTTTTTCCATGACGAAAAGCGGCCCGATGGACGAGGCGGCGGCCGCCCCACAAGGGTTGCATGGGTTGCAACTGCTTGCTGCACATGGGTTTTTCGCCGCGCACGGGTTGCATGGGTTGCCGCCCTTCGCCGCAGCGGCTGTGAAGCTGTCTTTTACAAGGATGGCCCCTTCCGGCAACCGGCCGGCCTCTTCGTATTTCCCGTAAGCGCCCGCCTTTGCATTGGCGTAATTGTTCACATAACGCCCGCCATGGGTGCCGGAATTGTAAGGGACGGTGTTGTAGCGCTTCCAGGTTTGATAGGTCGCGGCATAGGGAAGGCCGGATTTCTTATAGGCCTTCATCATCCCATGCTTCTGGGCCTTATAAAGGGCCGCGGCTTCCGCATCCGAAAGTTCCGGCCCCGCCGCCGCGCCGCAGGGGCTACAAGGGCCGCAGGGGTTGCAGCCCTTTGCCGCGCACGGGTTTTTTGCCGCACAGGGGTTCTTCGCCGCGCAGGGGTTTTTTGCCGCGCAGGGGTTCTTCGCCGCGCAGGGGTTTTTGCTGCTGGTGCTTTTGGAATAGCCCGCCAACTGATCGGCCTGCGCCGGGGGTCCGGCCAAGGTCACGCTTATCGCGATGACCCCTGCGCCAACCATCATGGGAAGCACGGTTCCCGACAGCAAAGTGGATTTGAGGAGTTTTTGGGAATCGGTCCGCATCGAATTCTCCTGCTTACTGGGGTTTAAAAACTCGTTTCCAACTTTCCTTTCGTTTTCCTCCCAGGCGCGTTCCAGCCCAAGAGTCCCCATTGGTCCGTAAGCAAGGTCGATTTGCCGTGAGTGGCATAGCGTTCGAGCGAGATTTTATCGGCATGGGCAAGGCCGTTCAAACGGCGGGCAATCACAACTTTGTGAGACGGCCGCAAACGCGAAAGGGGGCCATGTCCGGTTTTCTTCGATTTAGCGCATTTCTAGCAGCATTCCCCATCGGATCCGCAAAGGTCCGCTTCTTGCGTAGTGGCGTCGTACGCCACCCCTTTTGTCTCCCTTGGGTGCCGCGCAACGGTCCGCGAGCAATCGAAGGGGGCGGCCGCATCGAGGGGGATAGCCACGCGGGGCGGCACCGGGTAAACGTCCTCCGCATAGGGAGCGGAGGTGAAAATCCGGTAGGTCTTGTCGCAAACCGCCGCCGGCACGCCGCGCCGCAGGACATGGCCGTCGTCGTCTTGAACTTCGCGCCACGGGCCTTTGTAGACGACGGCCTGATTGCGCTCCCAGCAGGCCCCTTCTTTGCCCTTATGCGCCGTGACGGTCACCGAACGGAACTCGATGCCCTCCACTGTCCGCCAAGGCGCCGCATCGCGCTTTGCGAGGGAAATCCCATAGAAGCCCGCCTCTTCAAAGGCGCGCAGGAACGCGCTTTCCTGAAAGGCTCCGGAAATGCACCCGGACCAAAGCTCGGCATCCTCGCGGAGCTGGGCCGGCACTTCCTCGTCCGACACGATGTCGGAAATCGCGACGCGGCCGCCCACCTTCAACACCCGGTACATTTCCTGAAAAAGCTGCTTTTTCTCATCGGGATGGACGAGGTTCAGCACGCAATTCGAAACGATGACATCGACATGGCTGTCGGGGACAAGCGGCGGCATGTCTTCGCGGCGGAAACGCTCAAGCGCGCCATAATCGGCATAATTTGCGATTGGTTTTTCCGCGATCTTCTTTTCAAGCGCAGCAATGTCCGTCCGCAAGTCCTGAATACGCCCCCGGTGGAACGTCACATTGTCCCAGCCGATGCGCTTCGCGATTTCCGGACGGTGCTTTTCCGCAAGCGCCAGCATGTCGGGGTTGAAATCAACGCCAATCACCTGGCCCTTGGCGCCGACAATCTGAGAGAGAATGTAACAGGCCTTGCCGCCACCGCTTCCCAGATCAAGCACGGTTTCGCCCTCGCGGACGAAGGGCGTGGGATCGCCACAGCCATAATCCCTTTCAAGAATTTCGTCCGGAATAACCTTGAGGTAGGCGGGGTTGTACGAAATGGGGCAGCAAAGCGCTTCCTCTCGAATTTTCGACGCATCCGCATAGCGGCGTAAAACTTCGCTGTCTTTATCAAGGGTGGTTGTCGTCATTTGCGTCGGCCTCCTTGGCAGAGCTGAAGAACGGCTGTTACAGGTAGTTCACAGCCAACCACCATAGGATGGCAAAAATCGCGGCTATGATCGTAAATTTGAATCGGGATGCCATCGAAACCTCGTCGCTTGCGAGCGCCCAAAGGCGGACGCTCCTCCCTCTAATTTTACCAGAAAGGCCGCGCCGACAAGGACGTTTCATAACCTTTTGGGATGTCAGAAGAATTTTTGAGAAACCCGGGCCGCATGCGGCGCTTTTGAGGGGGCCAGCCTCCAAATAAAAAGGCCCGCGCAAAGCGCGGGCCCTTTCATTTCATCTTATCCGCAGCCGGATTAGTCGGCGAGCTTCAAATTGCCGGCAAAGGTCTTACCATTCTGCCCGCTCTCAAGCTCATACTCGACCTGCTGACCTTCATTGAGGCCCGGCAGTCCAGCACGCTCGACCGCTGAAACATGGACGAAGACATCCTTCGATCCATCTTCTGGCGTAATAAACCCATATCCTTTGACAGGGTTGAACCATTTCACGGTTCCAGTACTCATTTGACTTATTCCTTCTTTAATTGTCATAGCCGCCCGCACGTTACGCGTAGGCGCGTCCTCGTTAAAAAATTCCTGGGGTATAGCAGCTAGGTCGGCTTGACAAAGCAGGATACGTCCGGGTCTTCGAAGACGAAGAGGATGATATAGGGCCAAGTCCACCAAATTTCAAAGAATTTGTAAAAACCCCTTGTAAATCAGGGGGTATAGATGGTGGGCGCACAAGAACCCGAACCTTGGACCCGCTGATTCAGAGCTTCAGCGCCTGGCGGAAACGGGACCATTCCGGCAATTCGCCCTTTGTTCCCCCACGCAAACTTGTTGGGTTACGGGCCAAGTCGGAATGAAAAATGAAATAGTGGGGAAAATTCGAGGGTGGTAATATCGCTGTTCTGGTTCAACGATTGCTGGCGGGAAAGACTTGATGCAAGGAGGTTGAAACAGCGCCTTCAAAAAAGCATTCGCCGGGACGGCTGCGCTTTCAACCGTTCCGATCGGCATTAACGGTAATGGGTTTGATGCCTTCGAAGAATTAGAGGGGCGATGGCTGGGGCAAGCCAAAGAAAAGTCGGGAGATTCGCTATGCAAGCAAAGGACATTATGACGACCCAGGTGGTCACCGTGAGTCCCGAGACGACCGTTCGGGAAGTTGCACTTTTATTAGCGGATAAGGGTATTGGCATGGTGCCTGTGGTCGATCATGGCGATGTCGTCGGCATTGTCAGCGAGGGTGATTTGATTCACCGACAGGAACTTGGTACCGACGAATATAGAAAACGGTCTTCCTGGATCAGAATATTTGAAGATCGAGAGGCTGCGGCTGCTTTCGCCACCAAAGCGCATGGCATGCGCGCACGCGATGTAATGACTCGAAACGTCATCCGTGTTTCCGAACACGCTTCATTGGCAGAGATTGCCGATACCTTGGAAAGCAACAGCGTCAAACGGTTGCTCGTGTTGAGGGAGAAGAAGCTCGTCGGCATCGTTAGCCGGGCCGACATCGTGCGAGCGCTTGCGGCGAGGCCCGAAGGTGCGCAGGCGCCGGCGAGCAGTGACGACGACGAGATTCGGATCAAGGTGACCGAGACCCTCGAAAATATACCGGGGACCAGCCCCTGGCTCACGACCATCATCGTATCGAACGGCATCGTCGACCTCTACGGTACGGTTGAAGACGAGGCCAAGCGCGATCCGTCCCGCATTGCAGTCGAAAAAATTCCGTACATCGTGAAGGTGCGGGACCATCGAACCGTCCTACAACCTTATTAGCGTTGCCTGGCGGAGATGTATCAAAACCTGGAAGGCGGCTTGCCGCGCGCTGGCTATCTGCGTTACCCCACAAGGGGCTGAGAGAAAGCCACCAAAGCTCGAACCCCTTGAAAAAATGGTGGGCGCACAAGGACTCGAACCTTGGACCCGCTGATTAAGAGTCAGCTGCTCTACCAACTGAGCTATGCGCCCCAAGGGGGAGGCCCCTATAGCAAAGCCCGCCCGTCTTGTCGATAGGCCAGCGAAATCCGACCGCCTGAAGGCCTTTAAAGGTCGTCCACGCCGCCGCGGCGGCTTAGCCGCACGTCGCGATGAACGTGGATGCTCATCAACAAGCCGAAGGCGAACAGCAGCGTTAAAAGCGCCGTGCCCCCGTAGGAGATCAGCGGAAGCGGCACCCCGACCACCGGGATAAGGCCGGTCACCATGGCGATGTTGATGAAGAAATAGAGCGCGAAGGTGACGGTGATGCCCATGCCCAGCAGGCGCCCGAACTGGTTGCGGCAGTGAAGGCTGATCAAGAACCCGCAAAGAACGAGCAGCACATAAAGCGCCAGCAGAAGCAGGCCGCCCGCGATGCCGAATTCTTCCGCCAGCATCGTGAAAATGAAATCCGTCTGTTTTTCCGGCAAAAAATTCAGATGGGCCTGGGTTCCCTGAAGAAACCCTTTTCCTATAAGCCCGCCGGAACCAAGGGCAATTTTCGATTGCAGAATATGATAGCCGGAGCCTAGCGGGTCGCTTTCGGGGTCCAGGAAAACAAGAATGCGGCGCTTCTGGTAGCCGTGCAGACCCATCCAGAAAAGCGGCATCGCCGCAAGGACGCCGCCGATCAGCAAGGCAAATTTCCAGATGCGCACGCCTGCCAGGAAAAACACCGAAAGCCCCCCGATGATCAGCATCAGCGCGGTTCCCAAATCCGGCTGCCGAAGGACCAGCAGCGCCGGCAAGGCAAGCATGGCGAGCGGTGGCAACAGAAAGGTCGGTCGGGCAACATCTTCCAGACTGGCCCCATGGAAGTAACGGGCAAGAGCCAGCACCAGCGTCATCTTCACGACTTCGGAAGGCTGGATCTGAAAATAGCCAAGGTCCAGCCAGCGCTGCGCGCCCATTCCAACGATGCCGGCAAATTCGACCGCCATTAGGAGCAAAAGGGAAATGCCATAGATCGTATAAGCATGGTGCAGCCAAAAACGAATATCCGTAAGCCCAACGGCGAGGAGAACGGCAAGCCCAACGGCAAAGCGGATCGCTTGCCGGCCCGCCCAAGGCGTAAGGCTTGCATTGCCGGCGGAATAAAGCATGGCAATGCCGATCGCTGCGATCAGGAAGAGAAGAAAAAGCATTCCCCAATGGAGCTGGCGGATCTTGTCGCCAAAACGAAGGGTATCGCCGTGATAATCGCTTGCTTCGATCATGACGCCACCGGATTCTTACGCGCGGCCTTCGATGGTTGTCTTCGCTGAATCGCAAGCAAGAAGTCCCGCGCAATGGGGGCGGCGGCGGCCGAGCCGCTGCCGCCATGCTCGACGATGACCGAGATGGCGTATTTCGGGGCGCTCAACGGCGCAAAGCCAACGAAAAGCGCGTGGTCGCGTTCCTGCCAGGGGCGATCCCGGTTCTTGAGGACTCCCTCTTTTCGCTCCCGGTCCGAAATGCGCATCACCTGAGACGTCCCCGTCTTGCCGCCCATGGCCATGGCCTTGTCGCGAATACGGGCGCCAAAGGCCGTGCCTTTGGGCTCGCTCGTCACCGCAATCATTGCCTGGCGGATACGCAAAAGCGTGGACTGGCGAATGCCAAGCGGCTTGAAGGTCGCCGGCGGCCGGTCGGCAACGCTTTCCGGCTGCACAAGTTCTTGGGTTAGATGGGGAAACACTTCGTAGCCGCCGTTCACCAGCCGGGACGTCATCACGGCAAGCTGCAAGGGGGTGGCCAGGGCATAGCCTTGACCGATCCCGGTGACCAGGGTTTCGCCCCCCTGCCAGGGCGCGCCGAAGGTCGCCATTTTCCAATCGGGGTCCGGCACAAGCCCAATTTGCTCGCCCGCCAGATCCGGGATCAGAGATTGGCCCAAACCAAACCGGCGCGACATCTCGGCCATCCGCTCGATGCCGCAACGCCGGGAAAGCTCGTAAAAATAGACATCGCAGGATTGCTGGATTGCCTCATGAAGCCCCACCCGGCCATGGCCTTCCCGTTTCCAGCAATGGAAGCGGTCCCCGCCCAGCTCGACGTAGCCTTTGCAAAAAACCTTTTTCTGCTGAGAGACCAGACCGGCTTCAAGGCCGGCGGCCGCAACCATCATCTTGTAGGTCGAACCGGGGGCGTATTGGCCGGCGATGCATTTGTTCGTCAGAGGCGCGCGCCGATCCGAAAGCAAATTTTTCCAGCTTTCCTCACTCAAGCCCGTTACGAATGCGTTCGGATCGAATGCCGGCGTCGAAATCATCAGAAGCACTTCGCCGGTGTGCACATCCATTGCAACGCAGCCGCCACTTTTGCGTTCAAATCGTTTGCTCGCAAATTTCTGCAAATCGGAATCCAGCGTCAACGCCACCCGGTGGCCGGGCTTTCCTTCTTCGCGCGAAAGTTCCCGCACAACGCGCCCAACCGCATTCACCTCCATTTGGCTGCTTCCCGCCTTGCCGCGAAGCGCCAAATCGTAAATCTTCTCGATGCCGCTTTTGCCGATGCGAAAGTCGGGGAGTTGAAGCAGCGGATCGTCCGTAAGTTCTTTTTCCGTAACCGCCGCCACATAGCCAATGACATGGGCCGCCGCCGCACCCAGCGGGTAATGGCGGCTTTGGCCGACGTCGATCAGCACGCCAGGCAAGTCCGGCGTGTTCACTTCGACGCGCGAAACCTCTTCCCAGTCCAAATTTTCCCGCACCATGACCGGGACAAACCCGCGCTTGCGCTTCATTTCATGGAGAATGCGCCGCCGTTCTGCAGCCCCAATCGGCAAGATAGCGCCAAGACGATCCAAGGTTTCTTCGATATCCAGCGTCTGCTCCGGAACCATGACAACGCGGTAGTTTTTCCGGTTTCTTGCGATCGCTGTCCCGTTGCGATCGACAATCGGACCTCGTGACGGCTGAATCAGACGAAGGTTGATCCGGTTTTCTTCCGCCAAGGTGACGTATCGATCCGATTCGAGAACCTGCAAATAATAGAGGCGGCCGACCAGCGCCGAGACCAGCGCCATTTTCCCGCCTGCCAGAATCGCGGCCCGGCGGCTGAAGACGCGGTAACGGTCGCCTTCCCGATACATTAGGCCTGCCGAAGGATGGTCTTCTGGGTCTGGGCATAAACCCAGGCAAGGCATGGATAAAGGGCAATGGTGAGGAAATACTGGAAGACCCCAGGGCTGGGATCCCGGATCGTCCAGTCAAGCAGCGACAACGCCGCCCATTGAAGGATGGCCGCGCCCGCCGCCACCACCATGAAGCTTGCCCAGGCGATGGAGAAGGATTCGTGCAGCAAATAACGGCGCTGCGAAACGACCGTGCCATAAACGAGCAGAAGAATGCCGGCGTTCAAACCGATCGGCGCACCGGAAAGCAGATCCAGCCCAAGGCCAATGAAAAACACCGCCGGCGCCGGCAACAGATCGGAACGGTACAGCCCCCAATAATAGACCGCCGTCAACGGCAGCATGGGGACGATCGCCGCATAAGCGGGCACATGAAACGGGATCACGGTAAGAAACAAAAGGACGACGGCGCTTAAGAACGGCGCCAGATTGCGCACATATTGGTTCAAGCGATACCAAAAGGGGGCCGTCATTTGCGCAATGCCTCTTTCGTTTGGGAATCCCCCGGCAAGTCCGGAAGCGCCCCTTTCAGGCCGTAATTGACGACACGCACAAATTCGAGGCGGTTCCAGGTCACAAAAGGCTGAATGCGTATCCCATCCTCTCCGACGGAACCCACCGTACCGATGGGCAAACCGGGTGGAAAAACCCCGCCATGGCCGGACGTGACGATGCGGTCCCCTTGTGCAACGGCGGCCGTCGACGGCAAGTAGCGCAGGCGTGGATGGCGGGTGTTGTCACCGGCTAGAATGGCCTTTTCCCGTGAGGATTCCACCAGCACCGGAATACGCGAATTCCAGTCCGTGATCAGAAGCACACGAGACGCACGATTTCCAAGTTGCGCAATCCGGCCGACGACCCCTTCGCCATTGATCACCGGGTCGCCCCTTTTTACCCCTTCGTGCCTTCCAGCATCGATAAGAACGCTGCGAACAAAGGCATTGCCTGAATCCGCAATCGTGCGCGCCGCGACAAAGTGGACCGGGGCCTCGGGCACCAGATTCAAAAGCGCACGCAGGCTTTTGTTTTCGCTCGCAAGCCGTTCCGCCGTCAGTTTGGATTGCTGCAAGCTCGCGACCGTCGCGCGCAGGCTCTGATTTTCCTCACGCAGCGTCGCCAGATCCGATATTTCGCCAAGCAGGGCCCGGCTTGCCACCACCGGACGGGAGATAAGGTCCACGATCGGCACGGCAAAATCCGTGACGTTGGCGCGCATCCGTTCCGCAAAGGAAGTTTCCAGCCGCCCGATCACAATCAGGACCAGGGTTGCCGCAACCAAAAGCAAAAACGGGAAGCGGTGGGCAAACAATCTCACCGGCGTCGTGAGACGCAGGAACGATCCAGCGCGCAATCTTGCCATCCCCCTTCTCCTTGAACCTCCGGCCTAGCTGAAAAGCGAAACCCGTTAGTAGCTGCTCAACAGGACGTTCTTCAGTGTCTTCATTTCTTCCAGGGCACGACCCGTACCGAGAGCCACGCAAGAGAGCGGCTCGTCCGCAATGGAAACCGGCAACCCCGTTGCCTCGCGGAAGACCCGGTCCAGATTGCTGAGCAGCGCACCGCCGCCCGTAAGGACGATGCCCTTATCGACGATGTCCGCGGCCAGTTCGGGCGCCGTATGTTCCAGCGCCACCTTTACGGCCTCGACAATCGCTCCCACCGGCTCGGAAAGGCTTTCCGCAATCTGCCGCTCGGAAATCACCAGCTCTTTCGGCACCCCGTTCATCAAATCCCGCCCCTTGATCTCCATCACGCGGCCATCGCTATCGTCTGGCGGACAGGCGGAGCCAATCTCTTTTTTGATTCGCTCGGAACTGCTTTCGCCCACGAGGAGATTATGGTGACGGCGGATATAGGCGATGATGGCTTCGTCCATTTTGTCGCCACCAACCCGGACGGACCGCGAATAGACAATCCCGCCAAGGGAAAGCACCGCCACTTCCGTTGTCCCCCCGCCGATATCCACGACCATCGAACCGGTGGGCTCCGTGACGGGCAGGCCCGCGCCGATCGCCGCCGCCATCGGCTCTTCAATCAAAAAGACCCGTCTGGCGCCAGCGCTTTCCGCCGATTCCTGAATGGCGCGGCGTTCCACCGCCGTTGAACCGGACGGCACGCAAACAATAATCTGAGGCGAAGCAAAGGTACGCCGGTTATGCACCTTACGAATAAAGTGCTTGATCATTTCTTCGGCAACTTCGAAATCGGCAATCACCCCATCACGCAACGGGCGTGTCGCCTCGATATTTCCCGGCGTACGCCCCAACATCATTTTTGCCTCATCGCCGACGGCAAGAACCTGCTTGCGCCCTTTTACATTGGCGATCGCCACGACGGACGGCTCATTCAAGACAATGCCCTGACCCCGCACATAGACCAGTGTGTTTGCGGTTCCAAGATCGATTGCCATATCCGCGGATAGCATGCCGAGTATTTTCGATAACATTCTGCCTCACCTTGCTTTTTGTTGCGCGGCAAAGGGCGACGTTCGCACCCCTTTCCGCAATGCGTTCTTAGGCCGTGAGAGCCGCCGGTGCGGTCTTCTCCCGTTTGACGAGCAATTTATTCAACGCGTTGATATAGGCCCGCGCAGAAGCCACCAGCGTGTCGGTGTTTGCCCCCTGGCCGTTCACCGTCTTGCCGTTTTCTTCAAGCCGAACCGTGACTTCCGCCTGCGCGTCCGTCCCTTCCGTCACCGCGTGCACCTGGTAAAGCTGCAAACGTGCGTCATGGGGGAACAACTCGCGAATCGCATTGAAGGTCGCGTCGACCGGCCCGTCGCCGGATGCCGTCGTCTTGCGCGTTTCGCCGTCGATCTCAAGCTCGAGCTCTGCCGTCTGCGGTCCGGTCGAACCGCACACCACCCGCAACTCCCCAAATTTGATCCGATTGTTCACCTGCATCAGCGCGTCATCCACGAGCGCGACGATGTCCTCGTCGTAGAGGTCCTTTTTTTTATCGGCGAGGTCTTTGAAGCGCCGGAAGGCGTCCTCGATGGCGTTGTCGCCCAGCTCATAGCCCAGATCTTTCAGCTTCACCCGGAAAGCGTGGCGGCCGGAATGTTTCCCCATCACCAGTTTCGACTGGGTCAGGCCAACGGATTCCGGCGTCATGATTTCATACGTACCGGCATGCTTCAGCATGCCGTCCTGATGAATGCCGGATTCATGGGCGAACGCATTTGCCCCGACAACGGCCTTGTTCGGCTGGACCGTAAAGCCGGTGATCGTCGAAACAAGCCGCGAGATCTTCGAGATGTTCTCCGTCTTGACCCCGGTTTGATAACCAAGCACGTCCGCACGCGTGCGCAGCGCCATCACGATCTCTTCCATCGCCGCATTGCCGGCGCGCTCGCCGAGACCGTTCACCGTGCATTCAACCTGGCGCGCACCCGCCTCGATCGCCGCGATCGAATTTGCGACCGCCAGGCCTAGATCGTTGTGGCAATGCACCGAAAGGATGGCCTTGTCGATGTTCGGCACCCGATTGCGAATGGACGTAATCAAATCGGCAAATTCATCCGGCACCGCATAGCCGACCGTGTCCGGAACGTTGATGGTTGTCGCGCCGGCCTTGATCGCACTTTCGATGCAGCGGTAGAGAAAATCCCGCTCGCTTCGCGATCCGTCCTCACAAGACCATTCGACATCGTCGGTAAAATTCCGCGCGTGGGAAACGCTGTCGATCACCGCTTCATGAACGGCCTCCGGCTCCATTTGCAGTTTGTATTTCATATGGAGCGGGCTGGTCGAAATAAACGTATGGATACGCTTGCGTTTGGCCGGCTTTAACGCCTCCGCCGCCCGCTCGATGTCTTCACGGCCCGAACGCGCGAGCCCGCAGATGACCGGCCCCTTGACCGTCTTCGAAATCTCGTGCACGGCTTCGAAATCGCCCTTCGAGGCAATTGGAAAACCGGCCTCGATCACATCGACGCCAAGATCGGCCAAAGCTTGCGCAATCCGCAATTTTTCTTCGAGATTCATCGACGCGCCGGGCGATTGTTCGCCATCGCGCAAGGTCGTATCAAAAATAATGACTCGGTTTTTATCCGCGCTTTTACTCATCGGAATGTCCCTTCAGATTCTTCGAATAAATGTCAGGCCTAAGAAAGCTCTCCCTGAACATCCGCCAGCAAGTGGCAGCGACGCCCAGGGCGACTAAGTCGAAGAATCTCCGCGAGAGAATTCGCAGCAGGTACGCGCGATGAAAGGGTTGCGGCAGCAACGACGCCACGGCGCCCGCGGAAAGAACCCTTCCCGCCGGATGTCGAATCAAACCGATTTTTCGACCGTATAACCATGCCACTCGTCTTTCCGCTGGCTCGAAAGCGTGATTGAACCTGGTAATTGCCTTTTATCCCCTGCAGTTAGGATTAACAACCAAAGGGAATTGTCAACAAAATTGGTTAACGCTTTCTTTGTAAGCCTTGGGAATGTGCGCTTCCTAGGGGCATTTTGCAACGACCGGGGCATTTTTCTTAACGGTTTCGCTTTTTATTATGAACCGGTCGGTCCAAATTAAGTTTGGCAACGCCTCTCAGCGCAAGGGTTGGTTATCATGAAGCCGGTGTTTTGAACCGATAAGTCCAAAACTGAGAAATCACCTGTCCAGGGCCGTCAGCGCGACGCGCAGGATATCGTTCAAAGCGGTGCGGTCCGGCCTGGCCTTGCCGGTGACCCGAAGGCCGCCAAGGCTGCTCACCAGATAGCCGGCGAGCACACCGGCGCTGCGATCGGCCCGGATTTCGTTTGCCGCCTGGCCGCGGGCGACGACCGGCTGCAACGCCGACGCCATCCGTTCAAAAATCCCGTTCACCTGTGCCGCGATTTCCGGGTCATGGGCGGCCAGCTCCACCGCCGTATTGACGGCGAAACAACCATGGCGCCCTTCCGGGGTTAGGAGGCGGTCAATGGCCATCTCGAAGAGATCCGCTATGGCCTGGCGCGGCGACACATCGCCGCCGAGATGGGCCCTGATCTGTTCGAGTTGAACGTCCCCATAGCGTTCCAGGGCTGCAAGAAAGAGGGCCCGCTTGCTGCCAAAGGTCTCATAGAAGCTGCTTTTGCTGATGCCCATGGCAGCGAGCAGATCCTGCAGCGAGGTCGCCCCATAGCCTTTTGCCCAAAAAGCCGCCATTGCCCGGTGGAGCGCTTCGCTTTGATCAAATTCGCGCGGGCGAACCATTTGCACCTCGGTCGTGCTGCCTGCCGCTTTTTCGGATCAGGCAATATGGCGCTTTTGGACCAAACGGTCCAATAAATTCCGGCAACCTTGTCGCCGCAAAACGGCGGCCGGGCCGAACCTTTCGTGCTTTCGGCTAGTTCTTCGCCTTGTCGACGAGACGTCCCTTGGCGATCCAGGGCATCATGGCCCGAAGCTTTTCGCCCACATCTTCGATGGGATGCGATGCGGAGCGCCGCCGCATGGCCTTGAAGCTGGCTTGGCCGGCGGCGTTTTCCAACACCCAGTCCCTGGCAAAACGGCCCGACTGAATATCGTCGAGAACGCGTTTCATCTCTGCCTTCACCTCGGCATTGATGACGCGCGGCCCGCTTCGATACTCGCCATATTCCGCCGTGTTCGAAATCGAATAATGCATATTGGCGATGCCGCCCTCGTAAATGAGATCGACAATCAGCTTTACTTCATGGAGGCATTCGAAATACGCCATCTCCGGTGCGTAACCCGCCTCCGTCAGGGTTTCGAAACCCGCCTGAATAAGAGCCGTCAATCCGCCGCACAGCACCGCCTGCTCACCGAAGAGGTCGGTTTCGCATTCTTCCTTGAAACTTGTTTCAATGATCCCGGCACGGCCGCCACCAATTGCCGACCCGTAAGAAAGAGCGACATCCAGGGCGTTGCCCGACGCATCCTGTGCCACCGCAACCAAACACGGCACGCCGCCGCCACGCTCATATTCCGAGCGCACCGTATGGCCGGGCCCTTTCGGCGCAATCATGAAAACGTCCAGATCCGGCCGGGGCTCGATCAGGTTGAAGTGAATGTTCAAGCCATGGGCGAAAGCAAGCGCCGCACCTTTTTTCATATTGGCGGCAAGCTCATCGCGGTAAACGCTCGCCTGAATCTCGTCCGGCGTCAGCACCATGATCACGTCCGCCCATTTTGCCGCTTCGGCCGGCGTCATCACTTCAAGGCCGGCATCTTGTGCTTTTTTGGCGCTGCTTGAGTCGGGCCGCAAGGCGACCCGGACCTCTTTTACACCGCTATCTTTCAAATTGTTCGCGTGAGCATGGCCTTGGCTGCCATAGCCGATAATCGCCACCTTCTTCGGCTTGATAAGGTTTATATCGGCATCGCGATCGTAATAAACACGCATAACTTCTTCCTTCTATAGCGGGTTTGGGCCCCGTGAAATTGCAACAACGCCCGTACGCGAGACGTCGGTAAGTCCCAACGGGATCATTAAATTGATAAAGGCATTCAATTTGTCCGTCGAGCCGGTCATCTCGAAAACGAACGACTCGCTCGTGCTATCCACAACGCGCGCACGGAAAATATCCGCAATCCGCAATGATTCAACGCGCTGTTCGCCACTGCCTGCGACTTTGATAAGCGCAAGCTCACGCTCGACCGATGGTCCGTCGGTTGTAAGGTCGCTGACCTTATGGACCGGCACAAGCCGGCTAAGCTGCGCCTTGATCTGTTCGATCACCATGGGCGTTCCCGACGTGACAACGGTGATCCGGGAAAGCTCCTTTTCAACGTCGACTTCTGCAACGGTCAGGCTTTCGATGTTATAGCCGCGACCGGAAAAGAGGCCGATGACGCGGGCAAGCACCCCCGCCTCGTTGTCGACGAGCACCCCGATGGTATGTTTTGCGACGTTTCCCACGTTCTCGCCTCTACCGATCACGTCCCCGCCCTAGACGAGAACCATTCCTTTATCTGAAATCGTAGCCTGCGTATCCTCCGGTCCGAACAGCATCTCGTTGTGAGGGGCGCCGGAAGGAATCATCGGAAAGCAATTTTCCGCCGGGTCCACACGAACGTCGACGATGACCGGTGCATCGGCAGCGAGCATCTCTTCAATCACCGGATCGACCTCTTCCGGCTTCGTCGCACGCAAGCCAACCCCGCCAAAAGATTCCGCAAGCTTCACGAAATCCGGCAACGCGGCCGAATAGCTTTCGGAATAACGCCCGCCATGCATCAACTCCTGCCATTGGCGGACCATCCCCATATATTCGTTGTTGATAATGAAGACCTTCACCGGCAATCGGTACTGGGCAAGGGTCGACATCTCCTGAATGTTCATCAGGATGGACGCCTCGCCGGCAATGTCGACAACCAACGCCTTCGGATGGGCCACCTGAACGCCCATCGCGGCCGGCAGGCCATAGCCCATCGTTCCGAGACCGCCAGACGTCATCCAATGGTACGGTTTTTCAAATTTATAATATTGGGCCGCCCACATCTGATGCTGCCCGACTTCCGTCGTGATGAACGTCTCGCGGTCCTTCGTCAGCTCGTAAAGCCGTTGAATGGCATATTGCGGCTTGATCAATGCACCGGACTGGTTAAAGCGCAGGCAATCCCTTGCCCGCCATTCCTCGATTTGCGCCCACCAATCTTTCAGCGCTTTCTTATCGGGCCTGGCTTGCGCCGCCTTCCAGAATTTGATCATGTCCTCCAGCACATGGGCGACATCACCAACAATCGCGTGGTCCACCTCGATGTTCTTGTTGATGGAGGACGGGTCAATATCGATGTGAATCTTTTTCGAGCCCGGTGAAAAAGCATCCAATCGGCCCGTAACCCGATCATCGAAGCGGGCGCCGATGTTGATCATGACGTCGCAGCCATGCATCGCCCAATTCGATTCACATGTGCCATGCATGCCGACCATGCCAAGGAACTGCGGATGCGACGCCGGGAAGGCACCAAGCCCCATCAAGGTGCTCGTGCACGGGAACCCCGTCATTTCAACGAATTGTGTCAGCAGCTGACACGCCGCCGAGCCGGAATTCACGACGCCGCCGCCGTAATAGATAAGCGGACGCTTCGCCGAACCTATAAGCGCCACCGCCTGACGGATGGCATCGGCGTCCCCCTTTACGGTCGGTTTATAGGTTTTGTGCTCGACATTCGTAGGCCCAAAATATGGGCCGCTTTCCATCAAAATATCTTTCGGCAAATCGACAACGACCGGACCCGGCCGGCCGGTGCGCGCAACGTAGAACGCCTCGTGCACGGTGCGCGCAAGCTTGTCCGTATCGCGCACAAGATAATTGTGTTTTGTGCACGGTCGCGTAATGCCCGTCGTGTCCGCTTCCTGGAAAGCATCGTTGCCGATGAGATGCGTCGGCACCTGCCCCGTTAAGCAAACGATCGGCACGCTATCCATGAGGGCATCCGTCAAGCCGGTGACGGCATTCGTCGCCCCCGGCCCGGAAGTCACCAAGACGACGCCCACCTTGCCGGTCGAACGCGCATAGCCCTCCGCCGCATGGACCGCCGCCTGCTCGTGGCGCACCAGGATGTGCCGCAATTCCTTTTGCTGGAACAGCGCATCGTAAATCGGCAGCACGGCACCGCCCGGATAGCCGAAAATGACCTCGACCCCCTGGTCACGGAGGGCCTTAAGGACGATTTCCGATCCGATCATCCGATCCTGGTTCATTCCCATGTCCTTGTTCGGCTCGCCGTCGATCCAGATGGCCCTATGGCCGGATTGCCAGGAAAAACAGGCGAAATCCCCCGGATTTCCCCGGCGAGCCGCCCAACCTAGTCGGTCAGTCGGTCGCGGTCAATCGAAACTGACGAATAAATGAAAAGATTTTTTGCTCTAAACTTTCCGAATATTGCTCATTCACCCAGTGCCCCTCCGCCATTTGGTTGCGAAACCAGGTGAGTTGGCGCTTGGCGTAGCGCCGGGTCGCCTGCTGAGCCTCGGAAATAGCCGCCTCCAGCGAGATCGCCCCCTCCAGATGGCGCAGCAATGCCGGCACGCCCAGCGCCTTTCGCAAGGGCAACGCCGGGTCGAGCCCAGCCAGGGCTCCCACCTCGTCGAGGGCACCCATCGCAAGCATGTGGAGAAAACGCTGGTCGCACGCCGCATAGAGGGCGGGGCGGGGCGGGGCGAGAAGGATGGGGACAAGGGAGACGCTTGTTTCTTTGCTGGTTTCGCGCTGCCAATCGGCGAGCGACCGGCCGGTGGCCTGAAACACCTCCCAGGCCCGGAGCAGCCGCTGGCGATCGCCCGAAGGCAAACGTGCCGCCATTTCCGGATCGCGCTCCCGAAGCATGGCGTGAAAGCCCTCGCCGCCAAGACGCGCCCATTGCGCCGCCGTGTCTTTTCGGATTTCCGGCGGAATTTCCGGCACCGGCGCCAGACCGAAGGCAAGGGCGCGCAGGTAAAGCCCGGTCCCGCCGACAAGGATGGGCAATTTTCCCGCCGCCTTTGCGTCACGAATTTCCGCAAGGGCCATGTCGCACCACATTGCAGCGGAAGCGGGCGTCGTTGCCGGGAGCACGCCATAGAGGCGATGGGGCGCACGGGCCAGGGCCGTCGCGTCGGGACGGGCCGTCAAAATACGAAGCTCGCGGTAGAGCTGCATGCTGTCCGCGTTGACGACAACCCCATCGAAGGCTTCGGCAACGGCAAGGGCCAGCTGCGACTTCCCGCTTGCGGTCGGGCCACAAATCGCGAGGACGCGTTCTGTCATGACATTCGACTGATCTTTGAAGGAAAGCCCGCGGTCAGAGCCTTAAGATAGCATGTGTGAGATCAATCCATCGGCCAGTTTTGGCTCGAACCAGGTCGATTTTGGCGGCATCACCTGGCCGGCATCGGCGACGGCCATCAAATCGTCCAGCCCCGTAGGATGCAGCGAAAAGGCAACGGCCATCTCACCGGAATCAACCCGGCGGGAAAGTTCCTGCAGACCGCGTATGCCGCCGACGAAATCGATCCGGTCGTCGGTGCGAGGATCCTCAATACCAAGAACGGGCGCGATCAAATGATCGGCAAGCAGGCTGACATCGAGCCTGGCAACCGGGTCCGCCGGCACAAGCGCCTGGCGAATGGCAAGCCGATACCACTGCCCTTCAAGGTACATGCCAAATTCGCCAGGACGCGCGGGCGAGACGGTCTCGGCGCTTTCCTCGACGGAAAACGCCTCTTCGACGCGGGTTAGAAACGCCGCCTTCCCATGGCCGTTCAAATCCCGAACAACCCGGTTGTAATCCAGCACCTGAAGCGTGTCGGAAGGAAACGCAACGGCGAGAAAATAGTTATAGGGCGCATCGCCCTTGTCATCCGGATGGGCGGCGCGTTTCGCCGCCGCAACCCGCGAAGCGGCAGCCGAACGGTGATGGCCGTCGGCGATGTAAAGCGCCGGCATCGCCTCGAAGGCCTCGGTAATCGCCGCGATATTGGCGGGGTCCTGCACCACCCAGAGGGCGTGCGCGATCCCATCGTCGGCAACAAGGTCGTATTCCGGCGCTTGCTCGCAGAGCTTTGCGAGCAAGGCCGTAATGGCCGAAGACGGGGCATGGGCCAACAGGACCGGCCCCGTTTGGGCATCCAAGGCCTCGATCTGGCGCACACGATCGTTCTCTTTCGCGGGCCGGGTGAATTCGTGACGACGGATGCGGCCTGCATCATAGGCATCGACGGAAGCCGCAAGGGCGATGCCGGTTTGTTCGTGGTCGCCCATGCGCAAGCGGTAGATGTAGTAACAGGGCGCCGGATCGCGGCAAAGCACATCTGCCGCCAACATGGCCTTCAAATTTGCCGCCGCCTTCGCATAGACGGCATCGTCGTAAGCCTGGGTCCCCTGCGGCAGGTCGATCTCCGCCTTGGATATATGCAGGAAGCTCCACGGCCGGCCTTCCGCGCGGGCGCGCGCCTCGTCGCTGTTCAGCACGTCATAAGGCGGCGCCAACACGTCGGCGGCATGGTTGCGTGCCGGTCGCAGACCGGCAAAGGGGGCTATGAGCGACATCCCGAAGGGTTTCCAGAAATAGGTTTCAAAATCTTTGCCGTTCCCGGCCGCGATGGAAACACGCGGCCGGGAAAGTGCAAAACGCCAATTAGTCTTTCTCGATTCGAAGCGTAATGAAAAGCAGTTGATCGCCGCCACGTGCGATCTGCAGAAGAAAAAACTTCTGGCCTGACTTGCGCGCCTTTTCGACCTTCTCGAGAACGTCCGTTGGGGAATTTACCTGCTCGTGATTCTGCCCGACAAGGACAATGACATCGCCCTGTCGAATCCCCTTCTCCATGGCTTCGCTGTTTTCATCAACGCCGGCAATTGCCACGCCCTTTACTTCGCGCGGCAAATTAAACCTGCGGCGGATTTCTCTATTCAGAGAGGTTAAGGAAAGGCCTAGCGCCGTGGCGGTTTCACCGGAGGCGGCGCCCTCTTCCGAAGGTATCTTTTCTGCCCCCGCCATTTCGGCCTCTTCCATCAGGCCAATTTCGACCTTCAAGGTCCGCTTCTTGCCCTTGCGCCAAATGACCAGACTGACTTTATTGCCGACGCCGGTTTCTGCAACGACACGGGAAAGTTTCCGGACCTTATCGATCTCCTCGTCGCCAAAGCGCAGGATGACATCCCCCGGCTCCAATTTTATCTTATCCGCCGGGCTTCCCTCGACGACGCTGGCGACCATCGCGCCACGCGCACGGCCCATACCAAGGCTTTCGGCAATTTCAGGCGTGACCTCCTGAATGCGAATGCCAAGCCAGCCACGGCGCGTTTGACCGAATTTCTTCAGCTGCTCAACCACCGGCTTGGCCAGGGAAGAAGGAATCGCGAAGCCAATGCCGATGTTCACACCCGTAGGCGAAAAGATGGCCGAATTGATGCCAACGACCTGGCCCTGCATGTTGAACATCGGGCCGCCGGAATTGCCGCGATTGATCGGCGCGTCCGTTTGAATGAAATCGTCATAAGGGCCCGCTTGAATGACGCGGGCACGCGCCGAAATAATGCCGGCCGTCACTGTGCCCCCCAACCCGAAGGGGTTGCCGATGGCAATGATCCAATCGCCGACTTCCGCCTCATCCGAATCGCCCCAGCGCACGGCGGGAAGCGGCTTTTTCGTTTCAACTTTCAAAAGGGCCAAATCCGTTTTCGGATCACGGCCGACTATTTTTGCCTTTAGGTTCGTGTCGTCGTGAAGAATCACATTGATTTCATCCGCGTCCATAATGACGTGGTTGTTCGTTACGATGTAACCATCCGGGCTTATGATGAACCCTGAACCCAAAGACGTTGCTTTTTGGGGACGTTGTTCCTGGCGCTCTCCGAACTCGCGGAAAAATTCCTCGAAAGGCGAACCCGGAGGAAATTGCGGCGCTTCTTGCTGCCCCGGCCCGCGCCCACGCGCGCGCCGTTTGACTGTCTGGGTGGTCGAAATATTGACGACCATCGGCGTTAATTCTTTTGCAAGCTTCGCAAAACCATCCGGCCCCTGCCTGGCTTCGGCAGAAGCGACGACAAAGAAGCTGGCAAAAACCAAAAAGAGGATCGCCGGAAAGGCGACGAATATTGAAACCGGGTTTTTCGCGATCGGCGCAGTTTGCGCCACTGCCGAGAACTTGGTCCGGGTCATTAGGGGTCTCCTATCTACCTTTACGTCTTCGGTTCATATTTGAAAGGAACGCCCCTTCAAACATCCCTCCGGAAAGGTCGGATTCGTCAACGCCTCGGTCGACGCCCCTAAGAGTCTTTTTCACAAGACTGTTCCGCATGCCTTCGGATGGAACTCACGAATAGATTTAGCTTTTGATCGAAAAAATCAAGCGTGCAGCCTACAAGTCGGATCACAAAGTCGAGAGGCAGGCCTTGTCTGGCCCCCGACTTAGCGTTTTTTGCTCTGCTTGCTTCCTTCTAATTCTTTGAAAAACCTAAAGAAAGCACTGTCCGGCGAAAGCACGAGCGTCGTGTTGTCCCCCCGCAGCGCCTTGCGATAGGCTTGCAAGGACCGGTAAAACGCATAGAAGTCCGGCGCCCTGGTAAAAGCATCCGCGTAGATTTGGATCGATTTTGCGTCGCCTTCGCCACGCAGAATCTGTGCCTGCTTCTTGGATTCAGCGAGGATAACCACGCGGTCCCTCTCGGCGCGAGAGCGAATACGCTGGGCAATCTCGGCACCTTCCGCGCGGAATTCCTTCGCTTCACGCTCGCGCTCGCTTTTCATACGCGCATAAATTGCCTGGCTGTTTTCGGCTGGCAAATCGGCACGACGAATACGGACATCGGTCACGCGAATGCCAAAACTCTTCGCTTCGTTATCCACTTCGTAGCGGATTTTCTTTCGGATATCGGCGCGCTTCTCTGTCAGCACTTCAGCCAAGGGCACGCTGCCGATCACGCGCCGAAGGCCGGCGCTCATCAGCGAATTCAACCGCGCGCGGGCACCAAGTTCATTTGCAACCGTTTCGTAGAAAAGAAGCGGATCGACGATTTCCCAACGCGCATAACTGTCAATCACCAATCGTTTCTGATCGGCAGCGATCACCTCTTCCGCGGAATGGGGGAAATCCAACAGCCGCTTGTCGTAATAGACGACATCCTGAATGAAGGGGATTTTGAACTTGAGGCCCGATTCTGTGATGACCCGTCTCGGATCACCAAATTGCAGAACGAGGGCCTGCTGAGTCTGCTGCACGGTAAAAAACGCATTCAGAGCCACGATAATGGCGGCAAGAATTCCGCCAACTACGATAAGAAGCGCGTTCTTCTTCATTCTCCCCGCTCCTTCTCATCCTGGCGTTGGATCCGCTTTTGGACTTCGGGAAGCGGAAGGTAAGGAACCACCCCCTGCCCATCCGATGCGCCGGAATCGATGATGACTTTTTCTGCGTTTTGGAAAATCTCTTCCATGGTTTCCAGATACAGCCGCTGCTCGGTGACTTTTTCTGCCCGGCGGTATTCCTTGTAGACGGCGAGGAAACGGCTCGCATCCCCTTCCGCACGGGCAATGATTTCCTGCCGATAGCCTTCGGCCTGCTGAACGTTCTGTTCGGCCTCGCCGCGCGCCTTCGGAAGAATGTCGTTTCGATAGGCTTCCGCCTCGTTGCGTTGGCGCTCAAGGTCGGCTCGGGCACGCTGAACGTCCCGAAACGCATCGATGACTTCGGAAGGCGGGTCCACCTTCTGCAACTGCACCTGGGTGATCTGAATGCCCGAATCGTAGGAATCCAGAATTTGCTGCAGAAGAGCGTGGGTTTCCTGCTCGATCTGCTGGCGTCCCTCGGCGAATGCGCGGGCAATCGGTTTTTGTCCGATAATTTCGCGCATGGCACTTTCGGACGCGGATTTCACGGTTTCGGCCGGGCTGCGAATGTTGAAGAGAAACTTTCCAGCGTCACTGATTACCCAGAAGGTCGTAAAGTTGACGCTGACGATGTTTTCATCCCCCGTCAGCATCAGGCTTTCTTCCGGCACCCCCCGCAAGGCGCCGGCGCCCGCAGTCGAACGAAAGCCAACCTCGACGCGGTTGACGCGCGTGACTTTCGGCGTTTCAACCCGCTCGACCGGATAAGGCAGATGGTAGTGAAGACCCGGCGGTCTCGTCGGCCGGATCCATTCACCAAAACGAAGAACGACGCCTTGCTCGTCGGGAAGCACCCGATAAAACCCGCTGGCGAGCCAAATGCCGGCCACCACGAGCAAGGCCAGAATCAGGCCGCGGCGGCTGCCGCCAGGAAAAAGGTTTCGGAATCGGTCCTGGCCCTGACGAAGCAGGTCCTCGATATCCGGTGACTGCGGACCCCCCGGCCCACGCCCCCAGGGGCCGCCTTGCCCCCCGTTTCCACCCTGACCTGTCCAAGGCATTGTTCGCGTCTCCTTGGCTTTATGAAATGCCCGCCTTTTCAAGGCGTCTTTAGGGCCTTATATGACAGCTTGGGTTGTCGCGCAACGATGGCCTATGTAAACGGCATTTTACGCAGAAAACCGCTTTCAAAAAGGGGCACGGCAAAAGGCATGGCGACGAAAGATCATCCGGAAATCCTGAAGGCCCTTCGCGAGATCGCCGACCCGGCAAGCGGCAAAGACATCGTGACCAGCGGCCTGGTGGCAAACGTCCTTCAGAAGGAGGGCAACGTCGCCATCGTCCTCGAAATCGATCCGAAACGGGCACAGGAGCTGGAGCCGGTCCGAAAGGCCGCCGAGGCAGCGGTGCAAAGCCTTCCTGGCGTCCTTTCGACAAGCATCGTGCTAACCGCCGAAACGGCTGGCAGCGAAGCCGCCCATGCGCCGCCTGACGCGCCGTCCCATGGGCCGTCCGACGGGCCGAAAGAAATTGCCCGCATCCCCGGCGTGCGCAGCTTGCTGGCGGTGGCGTCGGGCAAGGGCGGCGTCGGCAAATCCACGACCGCCGTCAATCTGGCCCTTGCCCTGAAGGCGAACGGCCTTGCCGTCGGGATCTTGGATGTGGACATCTTCGGCCCATCGATCCCCCGCATGATGGGAATAGCCGGCAAACCCGAGACGTCCGATGGCAAGACGATCCTTCCACTTGCCAATCACGGCATTGCCTGCATGTCCATCGGGTTCCTGGTCGAAGCAGACGCCCCCGTCATCTGGCGGGGCCCCATCGTTATGCGTGCGGTCGAACAGATGCTTCGGGACGTGCGCTGGGGCGAACTGGACGTTCTCGTGCTTGACCTGCCCCCTGGCACCGGAGACGTTCAATTGACCCTGGCACAGAGCGCGCCGCTTACCGGCGCCGTCATCGTTTCGACGCCACAAGATCTGGCCCTTCTCGACGCCCGCAAAGGCTTGAACATGTTCAAGCAAGTGCATGTGCCGGTTCTCGGAATCGTCGAGAACATGAGCTATTTCACCTGCCCCCATTGCGGCGATCAAACGTCAATTTTCAGCCATGGCGGCGCCCGGGAAGAAGCCAAGCGCCTTGGCGTGGATTTCCTAGGCGAGGTCCCCCTTGCCATTGCCATTCGCGAACGGGCGGACGAAGGGGTGCCCATCGTCATCGCCGAGCCGGAAGGCGAACATGCCAAGGCCTATCGGGAGATTGCCAACCATGTGTGGAAAAGCCTGGAAGCGCGCGTAGCCTAAATCGGAAGCTTACGCATCCTCGCCATTTTCTTCGAGGACCGCCATCAACTCGCGCCATTCGCGGGCGCTTAGGCCCGTTTCTTCCTGGGTGGGTTTTTCTCCCGCCAACATGCGGCGAACGACGCGCATCCCCTCCGCCGAAAGATGAACGCTCCCCATGCGGTATTGCAGAAAGGCGGCATGGGTCATCGGCACCCAGTGCTTCAAAGTGTCGAGAAGCACGTCCGCATAAACCCGGATTTCATATTGGGCATGGGGGTCCGCGCGCAGCGAGATGAAATGCATCAAATTGTGCAAATCGATCTTCCAATACCACTGGGTATAGAAATTCAAGGAAAGGTTCATCCGCGCAAGTTCCCGCGCCAAACCGGAACGGGCGGGGTCAAGCACATTGCCTTCTTCGTCGGTATTCATCATTTGCGTGTAATGCGCGTAGGCGCGCTCTGAATCTTCCCGCAACAATTGCTGGACCCGCGCCGCCTCCTCGCCTTCCAAAACGTCGCCACGGCCCTGACGGTTCGCCGAGGATTGCGTGCCGAGCTGTTCCGGCGTGGGGACATAGAACTCGCGGTCCAAAATGGAATATCGCGCGGAATATTCGTTCACGCTTGCCATGCGGTGACGGATCCACTGCCGGGCAACGAAGATCGGCAGTTTTATATGGAATTTGATTTCGCACATTTCGAACGGTGTCGTGTGCCGGTGGCGCATCAGATAGTTGATCAACCCCTGATCTTCGCGCGTCTTTTGCGTCCCCTTGCCATAAGAGACGCGGGCTGCCTGAACAATGGCGCCATCGTCTCCCATGTAATCGATAACACGGACAAAGCCATGGTCGAGCAGGGGCACCGCCTGATAGAGGATCGCCTCCAACGCGGGCACGGTTACGCGGCAGGTCGGCTGCTGGTTCGCGCGAAGGGCGTCGATTTCCTGAAGCTGCTCGGGCGTAAGTGACATTGGGCCTTCCACGCGTTCGTCCGGTCGGCACTTTAGCGCCTGGGTCCGGCCAAGGCCAGCGCTCCCGCGCGCAAAAACCCCCCTGGCCAACCTTTCCACCACGCCCCGAAGCGCCTATATTAGAGGGGTCGGTTTTCCGACTATGGCAATAAACGTTAAGTGAAATAGACGGTGCGGACCCGGGGGCAGTACCCGGCGCCTCCACCAAATTTACCTGCCCAATCGTCTTCGACGGTGGGCGCTTTGGGGGCGAACTAGGATCGACGCACGTGATAAAGGCTTAATTTTTGCTCGGTATGATACCACCGTTATCGGGTCGTTTTATAAGTGCCAATGACAACAATCGTTATGCACTCGCTGCTTAAGCATTAAGCAAGCGCGGTCCGGGGGGCACCGGGCAACAGAAGCCCCCCACCTGCCACCTGCGAAGCCGGTATGGAACGATGAGCGAAATGGATTATGACAAGCTGTTTGAAGATGCGCTGCGCAGCGTTGTGCAAACGGTTCTGACGCGCGTCATCAAAGAGGGCCTCCTTGGCGACCACCATTTTTATATTTCCTTCCAAACCAACCACGCCGGCGTTTCCATTCCGGACAGCCTGCGGGCCCGTTACCCGGACGAAATGACGATTGTCCTGCAAAATCAGTTTTGGGATTTGAAAGTGACGGACGAGTTGTTCGAAGTCACGCTCAGCTTCAACGATATGCAGGAACAAGTGGTCGTGCCTTTTAAGGCAATTACCAGCTTTGTCGACCCTTCCGTGCGCTTTGGCCTACAATTTCGCGGCGGCAAAGAATCGGAAGGTGGCGCCATCCTTCCACAAGAAGGGGCCCCCCAGCCGCGGCCCGAAACGGCCGCCAAGGACAAGGGCGGCAAGGCCACTTCGGATCAGACCGAAGACGATACAACGGCGGAGGTCATCCCCCTCGATACCTTTCGCAAAAAATAGCCCGCATGCGGCTCGCAAAAAACAGCCCGCATGCGGCAACCCCAGACGAAATGAAATTCGTTCCGTGTCTACGACAACTGAATTTATCGACTATATCTTCGACCTGCTGAGACCGCTTGAGCCGCTTAACCGACGGCGCATGTTCGGGGGACATTGCATCTATAGGGATGGGCTACCCTTCGCCATCATTTTTGACGACACGCTGTATTTGAAAGTGGACGATTCAAATCGCGAGGCTTTCGCGGCCCATGGCATTCACGATTCCATTCGGGCTTTCGACAAAGACCCGAGCATGACGATTTCCTATTACGAGGTTCCGGCTGACATCATGGAAGACCGGGAGGAGCTGTGCGATTGGGCGCGCAAAGCATTTGAAGTGGCGCTCCGTGCAAAAAGCCCCAAGAAGGGGAGGCAAAAAACAGTGGCAGGGAAGCCATGACGCCCCAAGAAACCAGCCGAAAAGACCTGATTCGCAAGCGATCCGTGATTGTCGCCGGCCATCGGACGAGCGTCTCGCTAGAAGAGACGTTCTGGGAGGCGCTGTCCGAGATCGCCGCCGCGCGCGGCATCTCGATCAACCACCTCGTCACGGAAATCGACCGCGAAAACCCGAACAATCTTTCAAGTGCGATTCGCGTTTATGTCCTGCGAACGTTCCGAGACCGCGCCCCACGCGGGACCGAACCCAGCCAGCCTTAAAGGCCAAAGCCCTTCAAAAGATCTTGAATAACTTTTTCCGGCTTGGGCGCTTCTTCGCCGCCGCCTTCTTCCGCTGGCGCCGCGCTTTCCGGCGCCGTCGGCTCTTTAAACGGCAGCACCTTTTTCAACAAACTGCCAATGCCTTTTTTGACGAGGTGCTTTTGAAACTGTTTTGTATCGAAACGGCGGTGGGGATTGTCCAACGGCCCCTTCATGAGAAGCGCGAAGACCGGCGCGCCGGGCTCGGAAGCGAGATGAAAATCGGTCCGCAGATCCATGTGCCAATTTGGCAAATCCACCTTCCCGGTAAGATCCGCCGTGCCGGATTGCGCCTGCATATGCATGTCTTTCATTTCGGCAACGCCGTTTGCAACCGGGATCGTGCCGCTTAAATCCTGAAACCGCGTTTCGCCGCCTGAAAGCGCCGTGTCCAGGAGCCCAAGAAAGGCCTCCGGACGGTCCAAATTGTCCAACTTCTCGCTTACCGCATCGAGATCGAAGCCCCGGACCGTTCCGTCTTTGACTTGAAGCTTCGCCACCCCGTTCAGCGCCGAAACAAGCGCATGCTCGCTGTTTCCGGACGTCTTCAGATCGAGATCAAAATTCAGCGTGCCATCCCCGAGATCAAATCCCGAAGAAGCAAACAGCGCTTTCTTGATATTGGCGTTCCTTACGACAAGCTTGCCGTTTGCCGTTGCCGGCGTGCGATCCGCAAGTTCTGCCGAGGCATCAAAAGCGCCACCGAATAAATTTCCGGATAGCTTGTTGAGATTGAGGACGCCCTCTTTAAGCACAATGCCCATGCGCGGCTGTTCGACACGAATGTTGTCGTAGATGAGGGCGGCCGCCGAAAGATCAATGTCCGCGTCAACCAGCCGAAGACCCGAAAGATCGAGCGGCGCCTTTGACCAATGGCCGCTGCCCTTGCCGCTTTGGGAAGGGGCCTGGGCCGCCTTTTTCCGGTCGGGCGTCGGCGAGGCGGCGGCACGGGATGGCGCGGGCAGGAAGCGATGCGCCGGGATCGCCCCCGATTCGAGCTTTGCCGTAATCACCGGCCGTGGCCCATCAAGCTTTGCGCCAATTTTTCCGGCAAGTTTTGCCGGGCCAACTTGCCCGTCCAGGCCGGAAAGGACGACGGAGGTGGGCGTTCCCTGCAATTGCGCCTTCAGATCCATCGCGCCCAATTTCGATTGCGGCTGATAATCGAAGACTTCCAGAAGCGTCGCCAAATTCGGATAGACAACGGCAAGACGAAGATTGAAATCGGGTGCTTCCGGTAGATTGCCGATGTCCCCATTTGCACGAACGACCCCTTTCGCGACACCAAGCTCGGCGTTGAGGTTCAAACGGTCCTGGGTGCCGGCGAGACGCGCCTGCATGGTCGCGGGCCCAAGCTTCGCCACCGCCGCCGATGGCGTATCGCCGGTTAAACGAAACAGCTGCCCCACGTCCCCCGAACGCAGGTCCAGCTCGGCATCGAATTGTGGCGTGTCGGAAAATTTGCCGGCCTTGCCGGAAAGTTTCGCCTGGGCGCCGGCAAGATCCTGAACGCTGGCTTCCCGAAGCGTCAACGCGCCGTTCTTAAGCATGCCGCTTAAACGAATTCCGGAGATCGGCTGCTTTTGATAGGTAAGCCTGGAAAGCGCAAAGGAAAAATCGGCATCGAAATCCTCCAAAACTTTCAGGCCGGCGGCGTCCCCTTTTTTCGGTTTTGCCTTTTCCTGTTTCGCCTCGGAACCGGCGGAAGGGGTTGCAACCGCGCCTGCAGCGGCATCCTTCTTTTCTTTTCCCAAATAGCTATCCAGGTTCAACTGGTTCATGGACAATTGGCCGCGTAAATTCGGACGGCCCGCAAACGCCGCGGAAAGCATCCCCGTTAGCCGCGAATCATCGAGCTTGAAATCCAGTTTTTCGGCGGCTGCCCTTTCCGGAGTAATGGCGAGCTTCGCCGTCAACGCCGCCTCGCGCATGCGGCCCGCCGGCACATCCGCAAGGTCAACCCGCAACCAGTTAAAGAGGCTACGCAGGTTTTTCGTACGGAAGTCCAAATCGCCTTCGAAACCCGGCGCGCCCTTCATCGTGGAAACAAAACCGAATATTGAAAGACTGGCGCCGCCCGGCAATTGGGCTACGGCCTGATCAAGCGCAAGCTCGCCATCCGCAAGCGATGCATGGATGCGGGCCTCGCGTATTGCCGCGCCCTGAAAAATGATGGAATCGGTCACCAGGTTGAAAGAACCACTGAAATTTTTTGGAAAAGCGAAGGCGGCTTTCTTCTTCTCTTTTTTTGCCCCCGAAGGACCCTCGCCCCCTGCCGCCGAGGCGTCTCCCTCTTCCTCGGTCGTCTTGACCGCTTTGGGCGCAGCGTCCCGCTGCATTGCCAACCACGCATCCAGGTCAATTTTCGAAACCCGGATCGCCGCTTCGGCATGACTGGTTTCGCCAAGGCGCATTTTTACGCTGCCATCGGCCGTAGCCCCTCCGAAACCGAGAGCAATTTCGTGAAGCTCGATGTTGCTGGAAGAACCGACGAGCGACGATTGATAGGAAAATTCCTGCGCCAGCGCGCCCGGCAATGGCGCCGCCCCCGCCTCGGCGAACGCACCGATCAAATCCGCAAGATTTGCGCTTTTTGCCGTCAGGGTCCCGGTAAGCACCCCCGTTGGATTTGGCGCCGAAAGCGTTCCGGAAAAGCCCAAGGTTGCGTCCGCCTTCGGGACGCCAATTTCCAAATCAATCGGCGTCCCGGGCCCCTCGACGAGGGCCCCCGCGCCCAACTCAAGGGAGACCGGCAAACCACGGACAATAAAATCACCGTCCACACGAAACGGCCCAACCAGGGATTCGGCATGAATGTCCGCATTTACTTTCTCGATACGCTCCAACGTTCCCGATTGCCCATCCCGGTAAACAAGCGTTCCGTTTTCAATCGTAAACCGATCCACCTGGATTGCCTGCGCGACCCCACCGGCGTCCGTATCCGCCCCCGCTTGCGCCGCCGGTCTTTCCGCGGGCGCCTTTGCCGTGTCGGCGATTTCCTCGTCTGCCGGCGGTGCGAATTCCCAATTCGCCCGGCCATCGGCGAGTCGCTCCAGCTCGATGACGGGATCAATCATTGCGATGCTTTCGATCTGAACGCGGCCCGTGAACAGCGGAAAGAGCGCAACGCGCACGCGAAGCGCTGCAAGCTGCACCATATCCGGGCTGGCGGCTCCCTCAAGGTTTGCAAGTTTTATCCGATGAACGGACAAGGCCGGCGTCGGCAGGATCGAAAGGTCCATGTCTCCTTCGATCGTAAGCGTCCTGCCCGTTGCGGAACGCGCTTTGTCCGCGATCAGGCCCTTGTATTGATTCGCATCAATAAAGCTCGGAACAATCAGCGCAAGAAAAAGCAGGAGGGAGACGGCAATGAGCGCGCCGTAAAGAATTCTGTTTTTACTTTTTTTATTCATAAGACCTGAAGCTGGGGTTTCAATGGGGAGCGGGACCTTAATGCTTACACCAAAATGGTCTGGCTTTCGACCAAAGGTTCGCCCGCACGCCCTGGCCTTCTAGGGAATTTAAGCCTTGCCAGCCGCCAAGGCAGCGTCAACGGCGTCGCAAATCTCTTTCAGCGTGAAGGGCTTGGAGATGATCTGGTGAATTAAGACATTGAGATTGTGTGCGCGTTGTTTTTCTGCCGCATAGCCGGTCATCAATACGATCGGCATGTTTGGGCTCTCTTTCGCGGTCTTCAGGGCCAGGGCGATGCCGTCCATGCCGGGCATGAGAATGTCCGTCAACAGCAAATCGTAAGATCCCGCCGCCAGCATATCGAGGGCAAGCAGGCCATTTTCGACCGCCGTCACCTCATGCCCGCTATGGGTCAGCGCGCGGGCAACGAATTGCCGTACAGATTCCTCATCTTCGGCTACAAGAACACGCGCCATTTTTTAACCGCTGTGCAAAAAGCTAATTTTTAGTCGCGCCCGGAAAAACCGATGGCCATTGCCTCGGCCGTTGAAGAGGGGTTTTCGACTCTTGTTTCAAACGCAACAATCTCACCGGGAAGAAGGCGCGTCTCCGTGGCGACAAAAAACCATTCGTAAACCGTTTTGCCCTCTGCATCCTGAAGCGTTCCGGAAAGTTCGGGCACCTCTCGTACATGCTGTGAGGTGTTCAAGATTTCCCCCGTTACGACCAGCCATTGCTTTTCGCCTTCGGACATGCGCCCAGATGCAACGCTGCGAATTTCCAAACCCGTTCCAGCAATCTCGGGCGCCAACCCCACCAACGCATAGAAGCGTTCAACCGGAGGCCACGCCGCAATCGCCTGCTGACGCGCAAGCAGCCCGATGGCAATGGTGCCCGTGACAAAAAGCAGCAGCGTCGCCCAGCCAAGCAGGTTCCGCCCACCCGGCGATGCCCGTCGGACGCTTGGAAGATTCGAACCGTCCGGAATGGCCCGTGGCTCGGAAGGGCGCGCGGCAAGCGATTCCGTGGAGCCATGGGAGGGTTCTTGATGCCAGACATGGCCACATTTCGCGCAGCGGACCTTGCGCCCAGCCGCCCCAATGGCATGGGGGTCAACCAAGTAACGGGCGGCGCAACTGCGGCAGCTAAGAATCATCGAAAAATTACCCTGGGAAACTGGCTGATTTTATAGGCAGAGACAAGTTTGAATGGCAAGGGCCACGCAGGGCGCTGGACGCGGTTGAGCCCTCTATGCGATCCTATTTTTCCCGAATTTCCTAGCTTTTTGGAGACCGAACGAGCGTGGACACAACTCCGATGGTGCGACTCCAGAATATCGGCATGCGGTATGGCCCTGGAGAAGAAATTCTTAGCGACGTCTCGTTCGAATTGGCGGCCGGGTCTTTCCATTTTCTAACTGGCCCCAGCGGTGCCGGCAAATCAACCCTTTTGAAGCTGATGCACCTTGCCGAACGGCCGACGCGCGGCTGGATACGGATCTTTGGAAAAGACGTGACGACCTTGCCGCGCTCGGCGCTTCCGGCCCTGCGGCGGCGCATCGGCATTGTTTTTCAGGATTTTCGCCTGCTTAACCACCTTTCTACCCTCGAAAACGTGGCCTTGCCCTTGCGCCTTGCCGGGGCGAAAAAGAAAGAAATCATTGAGCATGTCACGGAGCTTCTCAAATGGGTCGGCCTCGCCGACCAGATAAACGCACGCCCGCCAACGCTTTCGGGGGGACAGAAACAGCGCGTTGCCATTGCCCGGGCCGTTATCTCGCGGCCAAGCCTTTTGCTTGCCGACGAACCGACCGGAAATGTCGATGAACAAAGCGCTATGCGCATTCTTCGTCTGTTTGAAGAGCTCAACAAAATTGGAACGACCGTCGTCATTGCCACCCACAATGAATCGCTCGTCGGGCAATTTTCCTATCCGGCGCTTCGCCTTACGGATGGCAAACTCGTTTCCTGCCCGCAGGATGCCGCGCCCCCCGAAAGGGATGCCGCACGGGAAATCGCTTAAATGTTTTCAAGACCCGTCGAGCTTCAGTTTCGCCGCGACCCTTCGACGCGAACGCTGCCATGGATCATCGCCGTGATGGTTTTTTTGGCCAGCCTTGCGCTAAGCGGAGCGCTTTCCCTTGGGTCGGCGCTTGAACGCTGGGACCGCGGGCTCTCGGGAACGGTGACGGTTCAGCTTCTGCCCCCCAGCCCGGAAGACCCCTTTCCCGGCACCCTCGCCGACCGCCTTACGAAAACCCTTGAAATTCTGCGCAACACGCCCGGTATCCTGCGGGCCGAGGCCTTAACGGATGCGGAAATCGCCGCCCTGCTTGAACCCTGGCTCGGCAGCGGCGACATCCTTCAGGAATTGCCCCTGCCGAAGCTGATCGACGTGACGCTGGATCCTTTGCAGCGGCCGAATCTTGCCGAGCTTGAAGTGCGGCTGGGCGCGCAAGTGCCCGGTGCCTCCCTGGACGACCACGAACGTTGGCTGGAACGGCTGATTGCCTTTGCGCGCTCGGTCGAGATCGTCGCCGGCGGCATCGTCCTGTTGACGGTTTTCGCAGCGGTCGCGATGATCATCTTCACGACCCGCACCGGACTCGCCATCCATTGGAATACGATTGCCCTGCTACATACGTTCGGCGCCCAAGACAGCTACATCGCCAGACAGTTTCAATCCCACGCGATGCGGCTTGGCTTGCAAGGCGGCGCCGCAGGCGCAGCCCTTGCCGCCCTTACGATCCTGGCTGCCGGCCTGCTGGTCGAAGGGCTCGACATCGAAATGCTCACCGGCTTTTCTCTAACGGCGCGGCAATGGACTGCCCTTGCCGCCCTGCCGGTGATAACGGCAATCCTTTCCATGCTTGCCGCGCGCGTGACGGTGCTGCGGAAGCTTGCCCGGATGCTATAGGCCATGCGACTTGTTCTGCTCGACCGCGACGGCGTGTTGAACGAAAACCGGGAGGATTACGTCAAGCACCCGGGCGAGCTTGTCATGCTGCCCGGCGCCGGAAAGGCCGTCGCACGTTTGAATCAAGCGAATATCCGAGTGGCCCTGGTCACAAACCAAGCCGTCGTCGGCCGTAAAATTATCGACGAATCGATGCTTCACCAAATCCATCATCGGCTACGCAACGCCCTTGAAAAGGATGGGGCCAGACTGGATGCCATTTTCTATTGCACGGACCCTCCCGACGCACCGGGCCCGCGTCGAAAACCCAATCCCGGCATGCTTGCACAAGCCCTGGAGCGCTTTGCGGAAGACCCGAAGACAACGCCGATGATTGGCGATGCGCTTCGCGATCTGGAGGCGGCGGCCGCTTTGCATTGTCCGCGAATTCTCGTTCGCACCGGCAAAGGCGCTGCAACCCAGGCAGAAGGGATTCCAGGACACGTGCTTCCCGTCGCAATCTATGAGAACCTAGCCGAAGCCGTGGATGCCCTGCTAGAAGAGAGAAAATGAGAAGGGCCCCCATTTTTCGCAAGCGCCCCTCGCGGGCGCCTCGCTATTTCCTCCTCCTTTTCCTTGCCCTCGGCGGGTTGGCCTGGGCCTATGGCCTCGTCTGTTTTTCCCAACGGATTCCAGAACGCGTCACGGACGAGCGCACCCACACGGATGCCATTGTCGTGCTTACGGGCGGCAGCGAACGCCTGGAAGTTGGCGTCGGCCTTTATCTTGCCGCGATGGGAGAAAAACTTTTTATTTCCGGCGTCAACGCCCGCGTGCAGGCAAGCGACATTCTTCCAGAGGGGCGCCTTACCCAGGAAAAGATGCATTGCTGCATCGAGCTGGGCTACGAAGCAAGCAATACGATCGGCAACGCGCGCGAAACGGCAAGCTGGGTAAGAAAGGAAAAATTGCAATCCCTGCGTCTTGTTACGGCAAGCTATCACATGCCGCGCAGCCTATTGGAATTCCGGCATGCAATCCCATACGCGAAGATTGTTCCCCATCCCGTTTTTCCGAAAAATTTTCACCGCGAACAATGGTGGCGATGGCCAGGATCCGCCAAGCTGGTGCTGGCCGAATACCATAAGTTTCTTCTGGCACGCTTGCGCTTCTTTGCACCCGAAATCATAACCGGCGTCTTGCCAGCATGACCTTCCTGCGTTCCGCCTGTTTTAACGTGCTGTTCTTCGGCTGGACGGCGATGCTCGCCCTTGTCTGTCTGCCGATTCTTTTGCTTCCCAGACGCTATCTGCTTCACCTGGAAAAATTTTGGACGCGAAGCATGGCGTGGCTGCTGGCACATGTTGCCGGCATTACGACCGAGATTCGCGGGCGGGAACAATTGCCGAAAGGCCCCTTTCTTGTTGCGTCGAAACATCAATCCGCATGGGAAACGATGGCGTATGTTTTTCTTCTGCGTGACCCAAGTTTTGTGTTGAAGCGGGAAATTCTCTCTATTCCAATTTTCGGTCTTTACGTATGGAAGGCCGGCCTCGTTCCGATCGATCGCAAGCGGGGCGTAAAGGCGCTTCGGCGCATGTTGCAGAGCGCGCGAAATACCGTGGAGGAAGGGCGCCCCATCGTGATTTTCCCGGAGGGAACGCGCGTCGCGCCAGGAAGCCACCGCCCCTATCACTCAGGGGTCGTGGCGCTTTACCGGCATCTTCATCTGCCGGTTGTGCCGGTGGCATTGAATTCCGGCCTTTTCTGGCGCCGCCGCAGTTTTCTGAAACGCCCCGGAAAAATCGTTCTGGAATTTCTGCCCCCCATTTCGGCGGGCCTCGAAAAAACCGCCTTCCTGGCAGAGCTCGAAGCGCGGATCGAAGCGGCCACAACCAAGCTCCTTCAAGAAGCGGCCGAGACCGGGAAATAACCTCTAAAAATTTCACAGCGAAATGGCGTGGATGAAGCTGTGGATAAATTGAAAAGCCGGGGTAACCTAAAATTATGGTCTAAGAACATGGCCTTGACGCCCGCCGCTCCTGTGGAAACATAACAAGAACATTCCCTTGACGACGAAGTTCCACCCCCCTAGAGTTACGGGGTTCGACCTTAAAATAGTCAGTTTTTAGAAGGACTTCCCGGCCCTTGCCGGAAGTTGCCGCGCTCCCCCTGTCACGAGGTGCAAGCACCCCCATGGTTTCTGCGACTCCGGTTTCCCAACAGATCTGGGACATGAAGTACCGCCTCAAGACGGGCACGGGCGAGCCTGTGGACAAGACGATCGAGGACAGCTGGCGGCGCATTGCGACGGCCCTTGCCGAGCCGGAAAAAGACGCGGCTTCCTGGGCGGATCGCTTCTACGAAGCGCTGGCGGATTTTCATTTTCTGCCAGCCGGCCGCATCCTCGCCGGCGCGGGCACCCAGCGCGAGGTAACGCTTTTCAACTGCTTTGTCATGGGGACCATCCCCGACGACATGGGCGGCATTTTCGAGCATTTGCGAGAGGCCGCGCTGACGATGCAGCAAGGCGGCGGCATTGGCTACGATTTCTCGACGCTTCGGCCAAAGGGCGCACCGGTTCATGGCGTCGGCGCAGACGCCTCTGGGCCGCTTTCTTTTATGGACGTCTGGGACGCCATGTGCCGAACGATCATGAGCGCCGGCTCGCGGCGCGGCGCCATGATGGCCACGATGCGCTGCGACCACCCCGATATCGAAGCCTTCATCGAAGCAAAGCAGGAGGCAGGCCGACTCCGCATGTTCAATCTTTCCGTGCTGGTGACGGATGCGTTCATGGAGGCGCTGCAAGCGGATGAATCGTGGGAGCTTACCTTCGACGGGGTTTGCCACAAAAGCCTTCCCGCCCGCGAGCTGTGGGACAAGATCATGCGGGCAACTTACGCCTATGCCGAACCCGGCGTTATCTTTGTCGACCGCATTAATCAGCGCAACAATCTCTCTTACTGCGAGAACATCACCGCAACGAATCCTTGCGGCGAACAACCCCTGCCGCCCTATGGCGCCTGCTTGTTGGGCTCTATCAATTTGGCGCGCCTGGTCCGCGACCCTTTTTCAGAACATGCGCGGATCGACGAAACCGAACTTTCCCAAATCGTCACGACGGCCGTCCGCATGCTGGACAATGTCATCGACGTTTCGAAATTTCCTCTGCCGCAACAACGGCATGAAGCCTTATCGAAGCGGCGGATCGGCCTTGGCGTGACCGGCCTCGCAGACGCGTTGATCCTTTGCGAAGCAAGATATGGCGCCAAACGTTCGATCGAATTGACGGAAAGCTGGATGCGCACGATCCAACGCGCCGCCTATTTCGCCTCGGCAGAACTTGCCGAAGAGAAGGGCGCCTTCCCGCTTTACGACGCCGAAAGCTATCTCGCCGGCGAGACCGTTTGCAAACTGGATGCGGACGTCCGCGACGCCATTCGCAAGAAAGGCATCCGCAATGCGCTGCTTACTTCGATTGCGCCAACCGGCACGATTTCGTTGTTCGCGGACAACGTTTCTTCCGGTTTGGAACCCGTCTTCAGTTACACCTATAAACGGAACATCTTGATGCCGGATGGCAGCCGGCGCGAAGAGGAAGTCAGCGATTACGCCTACCGTCTCTATCGCCGCATGCGGGGCGAATCGGCGCCGCTTCCAGATTATTTCGTCAGCACCCAGCATTTGACGCCCCGCGAACATCTTTGCATGCAGGTTGCCGTGCAGGCCTATGTGGACAGCTCCATCTCGAAAACGATCAACTGTCCGGAAAGCCTCTCCTTCGAAGATTTCAAGAACGTCTACCGCGACGCCTATGAGATGGGTTGCAAGGGATGCACGACGTATCGCCCCAACGCGGTTACGGGCGCGGTGTTGATTGCCGACGCGGCCCCCGAAACGGAAGCGGCGCAGGAAGAGCTGCCGCTCGACCATCAAGGCGCCGGCCCATTGCCCGAGGATGCGTTGGAAGGCGGCGTCGTCTACATGACCCAGCCGCTGGACCGGCCGGGCGAATTGCCGGGCCGCACCTACAAGCTGAAATGGCCGGAAAGCGATCACGCCATGTACATCACGCTCAACGACGTGATTCGGGATGGCCGTTGCCGCCCGTTCGAAATTTTTATCAATTCGAAGAACATGGAGCATTACGCCTGGACGGTCGCACTCACGCGCATGATCAGTGCCGTTTTCCGCCGCGGCGGGGACGTCTCTTTCATCGTCGAGGAATTGAAGGCCGTCTTTGACCCCCGCGGCGGCCAATGGATGGGCGGGCGCTATGTGCCTTCCCTGCTTGCCGCCATCGGCGAAGTGATTGAGCAACATATGATTGAAATCGGCTTCCTGGCCGGCCCGACAACCGGAGAAGCCCGAAAAGCACAGGCAGAGAAACAGGTCGTTGGCATGCCGAACCACCGGCTTTCCCAATGCCCGAAATGCGGCGCCGCAAGCGTGATCCATCAGGAAGGCTGCGACCGTTGCACGTCTTGCGACTACTCGCGTTGCGCCTAAGACGGCTTGCTCATATAAGCCGGAATTTTTTATAAAAACTTTTGAATGCGCTGCAGGCCGCGATCGCGAATGCCGAGGGTTTCGAGATGCGCCACCGTGCTTTCAAAATATTCGCGATTGGGCCCGGCCGAGCCTGAGGAAGCCGCAATGATTTGTGCCGCCTTTCTGGGCGCGACTTTCCCGGCATATTGAAGATGGGCCGGGTCCGCCACATACGCCTCGGCGCGAACGGAAGTCCCGGCCAGATCCCCGTCAAAATGGATGGCAAGCCGACGGCGAAGGTAAACGCCTGTCACCTGCTCGCGCGCATCGAGATCGACCAGCACCCCGGCCTCGCGGGCAGGCGAGATGCGGAAAGCCCGGCCCCGGCAGGCGCCGCCGCGATCCAGGCCAAGGACCAAGCCCGGCTTTTCCGCCGAACCCCGATAGACATGGGAAAAGATACAGAACGCCCGATGATACCCGCGCAGCAACGCCGGGCGAACCTCCAGATATTCGAATTCCGGATTCCACATCAACGAGCCATAGGCAAAAACCCAGGCGCCGGTGCGCGTTGCGGAAGATTGAAGCGTGTTCTTGGCCAACCCGATGCCCCATTCAAGAACGCGAGCGCGGTTTTTACGCCTGCTTTGCGTCGATGATGCTGCGGCGAATGGCGCGCGTGCGCGCAAAGAGTTCCTCGAGGGTCTGCCCGTCTCCCCAGCGGATGGCGCGCTGCAGCGCCGTAAGGTCCTCTGTGAAACGGCCAAGCATTTCGAGAACCGCGCTCTGATTGTTCAGGAAAATATCCCGCCACATCACCGGATCGGAAGCCGCGATGCGGGTAAAGTCGCGAAAGCCGGACGCGGAAAATTTGACGATTTCGGCGCGCTCGCTTTCTTCCAGATCCGTCGCCGTGCCAACGATGGTGTAGGCGATCAAATGGGGCAGATGCGACGTAATGGCCATCACCTTGTCATGATGTGCGGCGTCCATGATTTCAACCTGGCTGCCGGCGCGGCGCCAAAGTTCGGCAACGCGCTCGATGGCCTCGGGCGCCGTGTCCGTCATCGGCGTCAACACGCACCAACGCCCTTCGAACAAGCTATCAAACCCGGCTTCCGGACCGGAATGCTCGGTCCCGGCGACCGGATGGGTCGGCACGAAATGCACACCTTCCGGAACAAGCGGGCCCAAATTGCGCAGCACGGTTTCCTTCACCGAACCGACATCGCTTAAGATGGCGCCCTTCTTCAAATGCGGCGCGATGGCCTCGGCAATCGCCTTGTAAGCGCCGATCGGCGTACAGATGACGACAAAATCCGCGTCCTCCACCGCCTTGGCCGCGTCCGCCTCCGCGCGGTCGATGAAGCCAAGATCAAGGGCCGTCGCAAGGGTTTTCTCACTGCGCGCGCAGCCGATGACTTCCCCCGCAAGGCCTTCGCGCTTTATAACGCGGGCAAGCGAAGAGCCGATCAGCCCCAGACCAATCAGGGCAACTTTTTCAAATAAAGGGGACGCTGCCATTTTCTAGTCCATCAAGTCGGAAAGCGCCGCTGCGACCGCGCGCATTTCCTCTTCCTTGCCGATCGTAATTCGCAGGCAATCCGGAAGACCATAACTCGCAACCTTCCGGGGAATGATGCCCCGTTCGTTCAGGAGGCGGTTCGCGGCTTCGGCATTTCGTGACGGATCCTCAGGGAAGCGCACGAGGAGAAAATTCGCAACACTTGGATACACCTGAAGCCCAATCCCTTCCAGTGCCTCGGAAAGCCAGGCCCGCCACTTTGTATTATGCGCCTTCGCCTGGTCAAAAAATGCCACATCCTCCAGAGAGGCTACCCCAGCGGCTTGTGCCGGGCCCACGACATTGAAAGGCGCGCGCAGGCGATTGAGCACATCCGCGATCGACGCCGGGCAATAGGCCCAACCCAGCCGCAGCGCGCTTAGGGCAAAGATCTTTGAAAACGTCCGGGTCATGACGACGTTTTCCCCTGCGTCCACCAAATCCATCCCCGGCGTGTAATCCGTCTCGGTCACAAATTCCGCGTAGGCCGCGTCGATGACCAACAGGACATCCGATGGCAAGCCTTCCCGCAAGCGGCGAAGCTGATCCCCGTTCAGGTAGCTCCCGGTCGGATTGTTCGGATTGGCAAGAAAAACGATCCGTGTCCGCGGCGTCACCCGTGCCAGGAAATCGTCCACATCCGCCGTCACATTCTTTTCCGGAACCGCGATCGGCACGGCACCGACACTGTGGGCAAGAATGGGAAACAGAAGGAAGCCATGCTCGCTATAGAGAATTTCATCCTCCTGTCCGGCATAGGCCCGCGCCAGCAGGGTTAGAAGGTCGTCCGAACCATTGCCGCAAACGATCCGATCGGCATCAAGGCCGAAACGCTTGCCGATGGCCTGGCGCAGGGCCACCGCCTGCCCATCCGGATAGCGGTGCAGCGCCGCCGCCGCCGCCAAATACGCTTCCCGCGCCCTCGGGCTTGGGCCAAGCGCACTTTCGTTCGACGAAAGCTTCATCGCGTCCGCCACCCCCGGAAGGTGCGATTCACCGCCAACGTAAGGCGCGATTTCTAAAATGCCCGGTCGAATTTTAAGTGCGCACACGGGAAGGTTTCCTGCCTTGCTGGCGCTTTCCCCCATCCAGGGGAACGGCGTAACTACCTAAAATCGCGACCCGTTTTGCCTGCGCGCCAAGACGTTTCTGGACGCGTAGAAGCACGGGATCCGCCTCTCCAAAAAAGCCTTCCGCTTCGATGAGCGAAAAGCGCTGCCGGGCGCTTGCGGAACCACGCCACGTAAACACCGAACGGCTTTTGATCTTTTCGCCGGCAAAGGCCGCCGCGAGGCGTGCCGGGCCAATGCCGCCCGCCGTAACAACCATGAAAAAACTACGGTCCTTGCTGCTTGGCTCCGCCGGTATCGGTGCAACGAGCAGGGCTTGCGTCTTGCCTTCGCCGTTTTCGAAATCAACAAAAGGAAGACCTGCAACGATTTGCAAATCTTCGAATCGGCCGGCAAGGTGTCGCCACCACGCATCTTCTTTCTTGCATGGCACGGGAAGCACACCCGCCGAGGCCGTACGCTCCGAAACTTTTTTAAGAACGCTTGTCACCGACGATTCGGCCGTCATGGGAACAATGGAACCGTAATGTTCCCGCGCAAGCTCCCAGCACCCGTCCTTCGTCTTTGGACGGTACACCGCAAGCGAAAAATGTTCCTGATGCGCCAAATGCGACGCGATGATGGTTCGCCAGATCTCGACGATTCCCAATTTTGGGAAACGTCCTTGATGACGGCGAAGCAATCGCCGGAGGATTTCTATCTCGCGGCTAGGCCGAAAAAATCCGCCGCGCCGAAAGGCACGCTGCTTGTGCTTATACGCCCGAATCTTTTCGACGACCGCTGCGCGCTGCCACAGCAATTCTTGAAGGGTGTCGTCAATTCGATCGATATCGCGGCGCAGCTCCTCAAGGGGATTTCCATCCGTCATCTTGTTCAAAACCAAGCCCAGCAAGGCGTTAGTAGTAGTCGGAGAAGCCTGTAAAATCAAAGAAAACATTGACAGCTAGACCCCCGGAACCTAGCTATGCAACCTTTCCTGCTTCATTTTCCGAAGGACGGGATCGGCCCGCAAGCGCAACCATGTCTCAGGTCAGCGAAATCATCGGTGAGGGAGGCAAGGTCGAGCTGGGGACCAAGACGCCACTGCGTCTGGACTGCGGCGTGGACCTTGGTCCGTTCACCATTGCCTATCAGACCTATGGCCGGTTGAACGCCGAACGTTCGAACGCGATCTTGGTTTGCCACGCGTTAACGGGCGACCAACACGTCGCCGGCCCGCATCCGGAGCAGGGAAAACTCGGTTGGTGGCACTTTATGGTTGGGCCGGGCCGACCGTTGGACACGGACCGTTATTTCATTATTTGCGCGAATGTCCTTGGCGGCTGCATGGGAACAAGCGGGCCGAAGGAAATAGATCCGGCTACCGGCAAACCCTATGGCCTGCATTTTCCGGTTATCACCATTGCCGACATGGTGCGCGCGCAAGCCCTGTTGCTTGACCATTTAAACATCGAACAATTGTTTTGTGTGATCGGCGGCTCCATGGGTGGCATGCAAGCGCTTCAATGGGCGGCAAGTTTTCCGGAACGCGTGTTTTCGGCCGTTCCCATTGCGACGGCTGCGCGGCATTCCGCCCAGAACATTGCGTTTCACGAAGTCGGGCGCCAAGCCATTATCGCGGACCCCGATTGGTGTGGTGGCGACTATTTCAACCACGGCAAACGGCCAACGCGAGGATTGGCGGTGGCGCGCATGGCTGCGCATATTACGTATTTGTCGGAAGCCGCGCTGACCCGAAAATTCGGACGCGCCTTGCAGGACCGAAAAGTGGTGACCTATGGCTTCGACGCAGACTTCCAGGTTGAGAGCTATCTCCGCCATCAGGGGAGCACGTTTGTCGATCGCTTCGACGCAAACGCATATCTCTACATCACGCGCGCCATGGATTATTTCGATTTGGCCGAAGAATATGATGGCGTGCTCGCCAATGCGTTCCGAGAAACGAAAACACGTTTTTGCGTTGTTTCCTTCACCAGCGACTGGCTTTTTCCAACCCAGGAAAGCCGGGAAATTGTGCACGCTTTGAACGGCGCCGCCGCGAACGTTAGCTTCGTTGAGATCGAAACCGATACCGGCCACGACGCCTTTCTTCTGGACGAAGCGAAGTTCACCGAAACGCTGCGCGGGTTTTTGGGCGGCGCCGCCGAACATCGGGGGCTGCCATTACGATGACGGGGACCCATGAAAATCAATCTGTTAAGGCCATTCGCGTCGATTTGCAGCGCATCGCCGAGATGGTCCAACCGAAAAGCCGTGTCCTGGACCTTGGCTGCGGGGATGGCAGCCTTCTCGACTATCTTGTGCATGCAAAGGATGTCGATGGCCGGGGAATCGAACTCAAGCAGGAACGCGTTCATCTATGCGTCAGCCGCGGGCTTTCGGTTATCCAGGGCGACGCCGAAGCGGACTTAAAAGATTATCCCGCGCATTCTTTCGATTACGTTATCCTCAGCCAAACCTTGCAGGCGATGCATGCGCCAAGAGAGGCGCTTTTCGAGATGCTCCGCATTGGGCATCGCGCCATCGTCTCTTTTCACAATTTCGGTTATTGGCGGGCCCGTTTCGACCTGCTGCTCCGAGGCCGGATGCCAACCAGAGGCGTCTTCAATCGCCCCTGGTACGAGACGCCGAATATTCATAATTGCACCATTCGCGATTTTATCGGCTTGTGCGACGAACTTGGCATTGTCGTGGAGAAGCGCATTTCGCTCGACCATTCCGGTCGGGCGGGCCGATCGGGGCTTGCCCATTTCTTTCCAAATCTTTTTGGCGAACAGGCGGTCTTTCTGTTGCGCCGAAGGGATTCCTAGCTTCTCGGAGAAACGTTGTCGGAAACCGGCACATAGGCTCTGCGCCGCACTGGGCTTGGCGAGGCGACCGCGTAAATCTGCTTGCTTGCCTCCATTAACAGCACGCCTGAGAAAGTTGGAAACCAGCGAAGACCCGCCTTTTCCCAAGCCGCGGCCGAACTCAACAGAACTTTTGAAGACGTCGGCGGCACGAAAAGGGCGCGTCTGGTTTTAACCGGCGTAAGCATGTTTTCGCGGAGCACACGGGAGAGCTGCGAAGTCGTGTAAGGGCTGCCATGGCCGAAAGGCGTTCGTTCAAAGCGGGCCCAGATGCCGCGCCGGTTTGGAATGACGATCAAAAGGCGCCCATTGTCGGCAAGCACGCGCCAGATTTCCCGCATCATTGGACGCACTTGATCGCTGAATTCAAGCCCATGAACCAGCAGGATCCGATCCATCGAAAGATCCGGGAAAGGCAGTTCGGATTCATGCGCAAGGGTGGTCAAGCCGGGCCCCGACGACGGCCAGGGAAGCGTTCCTTGCGAGGCGGGCATGGTCGCCAGCGTGCGGGCGGCCGTCCTGCGAAAGGGGCTCAGATAGGGCGTCGCATAGCCCAACCCCAAGACCGACATGCCGGCCAGGCTCGGCCACAACCCGCCAATGCCTGCCGCGATCATCCGGTGCGCGGTCTGGCCGAGGCCGGTCGCATAAAAATCTCTTAAATCAACTACGTCGCGCCACATGGTTCGGCAAACCTATCATAAAGCGGGGAGGAAATTCCCGAATCACGGTGCTCCGAACTTTCCAATGCCGTAGCCAGGACGCGCCGATAATGGTAAATTAATCAACCAACTAGCGCGGAATAACGCCGATGAGTCAGCTGGCTATCCATCAAATTCCATTGCTTCAGGACAATTACGGCTATGTGCTCCACGACCCGGTGGACCACGTTACCGCCATGATCGACCCCGCCGTCGCCGAGCCGGTTTTGCGGGACGTGGCGAAGCGCGGCTGGAGTCTCGATTACGTTTTAAATACGCACCACCACTACGATCATACGGGCGGCAATCTGGAACTGAAGCGAACAACGGGCTGCAAAATTGTGGGCCCGCGTCACGACAGCGACCGAATTCCGGGAATGGATTTGGGCGTTTCGGATGGGGATACGGTGCGCGTCGGTTCGGCAACGGGCGAGGTCATTGCGGTGGATGGGCATACCCACGGGCATATTGCCTTCTGGTTTCGCGAAAGCAACGCGCTTTTTTGCGGCGACACCCTATTCTCTTTGGGATGCGGACGCCTTTTCGAGGGTGAGCCGGAAGAAATGTGGGAATCGCTGAAACGCCTACGCGCCCTGCCGGATGAAACGCTGGTTTGCTGTGGCCATGAATATTCCCAGGCGAATGCCCGCTTCGCCCTGAGCCTCGACCCCAACAATCCGGACTTGCTGGCACGCGCGCAGGAAATCGATGAAAAGCGCGCCCAGGGACACGCGACCGTTCCAACCACGATGGAGATGGAACGGCGAACCAATCCGTTTCTTCGGGCAGATACGGAAAACATCGCCCTGGCTGTCGGCATGCAGGGCGCGCCGGCCGCCCAAGTCTTTGCAGAGATCCGTCACCGTAAAGATATTTTTTAGACGCCGCCTTTCACGCGCGGCTCAATACATGTGCTGGCCGCCATTGATGGACAGGGTCGATCCCGTCACAAAGCCTGCCTCATCGGCCGCCAGAAAAAGAACGCCACGGGCAATTTCCTCCGCCCGCCCCAAGCGACCAACCGGAATCTTGGCAATAATTTTTTCCAACACCTTTGGCGGTACGGAGCGCACCATCTCGGTATCGACATAGCCGGGCGCAATTGCGTTTACGGTAATCCCCTTCGATGCGGATTCTTGCGCAAGCGCTTTTGTAAAGCCGTGAATGCCAGATTTGGCCGCGGCATAATTCACCTGCCCGTATTGGCCGGCCTGCCCATTGATGGAACCAATGTTGACGATGCGTCCAAACCCCATCTCCCGCATCTGGGTAATCGTGCAACGGCACATGTTGAAACACGAGGTGAGGTTCGTGTGCAGCGCTTCGCCCCACGCTTCCGGCGTCATCTTGTGCAAAACCGAATCGCGCGTAATGCCCGCATTGTTGACGAGAACCGTTACCGGACCAAGTGCTGCAGAAATTTCGGCGACGCCCGCCTCACAAGCAGCAAAATCGGCCACGTCCCATTTGTAGACCGGGATACCCGTGGCCTCGCGGAATTTGGCCGCTGCCTGGTCGTTCCGGCAATAATTGGCCGCCACGTCATAGCCCGCGGCCTTCAGGGCCTTCGAAATGGCGGCACCGATTCCACGTGTGCCCCCGGTCACCACAGCTACTCGTTGCATCTCGCCTCCAAAATTATAATTTTATTTCAATATGTGATTATATATGATAGTATAATAATACTTATATCTTAAATAGAATAATATTGTTCTTATTTGGATTTTGGGTTTGACGATCAAATCGCTGAGAGGCTGCGCAGCCATGCCGCAAGGGGCTGCCACAGGGCTTTTTTCGCCTGGGTGCCGACGGCCATGCCGATATGGCCGCTGGCAAGCAGCCTTGCTTCCGCCTTCGGCAAGGCCTCGGCCAGGGCGCGGGCGGAATCCGGCGGCACGATATAGTCCTGAGCGGGGACACAAACAAGCGAAGGGCGATCAAAATTCCCCGGGCGCAGCTTTTTCCCCCCGATTTGCCATTCCCCGCGGGCAGGCAAGTTTTCGCCGTACCAATCCAAAAAACACTCCCTCGCCACGGGGGCGGCCAAGGCCGTACCGTCGTTTATCCATTCCTCAAGCGCCATAAAATCCTGGGCCCGCGCGGAATTCGGATCGAGGGAGGCAAAATTGCGAAATTTTCGTGCCGATTGAAACGGGCTTAGAAAAAAGAAAAGGCTTTGCAGGGCATCGACCGGCAATTCTCCCAGCCTATCGACAAGCGGTGCGAGGGATTCAAACACGCTCTTTGCAATTTCCCCCTGACGTTTTCCAAGCTCGCCTGCATGAAAATCCCAAGGCGTGGCGAGCAGGGCAAGCCCCGGCACAAATTTTTTCTGACGTTCTGCAAGCGCCAACGCCAGCAGCCCGCCCATGCAATAGCCGGCGATGGCAACCCGTTCGCCCGCCAAAGACTGCACCGCCCGAAAAGCGCCTTCCAGCGGGCCGGCAATATAGTCCGTAAGCGTGAAGCGGCGCTCTTTCTCGCCCGGGCTTCCCCAATCCAGCAAAAACGGCCAAACGCCCTGATTGGCTAAATAGCGAAGCATGCTGGTTCGTTCGGAAAGATCCAGCACGTAAGAACGGTTGATGAGGGAGGGCACAAAAAGAACCGGAATGCCCTTTGCCTTGGCCGTCGCTTCCGTTCCGTAATCAAAAAGACGGGCCGCTCCGGAACGCCAAACCACCGGCGGCATCGGCAAGTCGCGGCGATATGCGTTGCGGCGATAACGGAGGATGCCTGCAAGCATGTCGGAAAGCTGTCGCGCAGCAACGCCATTGACGGCTTCGCGAAAGGCGTTCGCCTCGACGTCAGCGAGATTTTTTCGAAGGGCTTCGACGGCGGGGGCCAGGTTTGGTTTCCAGGGCACCCAATCGTTTTTCGATGTCAGCGAGACGCTTTGCGAACTCATCCAAGCGAAGGTCGATGCCGACAAGTGAAGCGGCAGGGGCCGTGGGCCGAGACGCCGGACCGGCGTCGGGGTCTTTTCCGTTTTTTGGCGGCGCGTTTGAATGATCGGCTCCTAACACAGCGGGAAAGGTGCCATCCGCAAACAAGCGGGTGAGGCGCGTCCATCCCTCGACGTTGCCCGGATCCAACGCCATGGCCGCCAACTGGTCCTGCCAAAGCTCGAGAAAGCGGGCGGCCAGGGCCTCAAGATCCGGGGATTTCGGCTCCGTGGGCTTCGACATGATGGGATCATAATGCAGCGCATTGCTGGATGACAACGCCAGCCTGCACAGGCTATCCAGGCCTATGCCCACAGGAAAAGAATTCTGCTATGCTGTGTCGCAGCAAAATCATTCGCAACCGCACAGGGTTCGATTGTCATGAGCAGGAAGAAAACCGCTTCCGAAAGCGACGGGCCGGTCACGATCAAAAAATACGCGAACCGGCGTCTCTACAACACCACAACCAGCAGCTATGTGACGCTGGATGACCTAAGCAAGATGGTAAAAGAGGGAACGGACTTTGTCGTCTATGACGCAAAGACGGGGGAAGACCTCACCCGGTCCGTTCTTACCCAGATCATCGTCGAGGAAGAAGCGAAAGGCGAGAACCTGCTCCCAATTAAATTTTTACGGCAGTTAATCAGCTTTTATGACGGCGGGTTTCAGAATGTTTTGCCGCAGTATCTTGAATGTTCGATGCAAACCTTTTCGCAAAATCAAGAACAGCTGCGTCAATATCTAGCGGACTCCTTCGGAACGGTGCAGCCGCTCGAATCCTTTGAGGAACTTAGCAAGAAGAACCTGGCCATCTTTGAACGTATGATGGAACTGTTTTCTCCTTTTGCAGGCCCAGGCACGAACAGCGAAGCCGCCGCCGAGAAAAAACCCTCCGGCGCATCCGATTCCGCCACACGGTCCTTTCATGACCTGCAAGAACAGCTGGACGTTATGCAACGGAAATTGGAAGAAATCACCAAGAAGTCGGGAGACTAAAGGCTCTCTTTTTTCTTTTTGCGGAATTTAAGCCCGGTTTTTCCCTGCCAAGATGGAAATTGGTATGACCTTGGCCTCCTTCAACCAGGGCCGTTCGATTTCAGGCCGCCCGAAATAGTAGCCTTGCATCTGATGCACGCCCTGTTTGTAAAGGATCTCGACGTCCTCCTTTGACTCGACGCATTCCGCAACCGTGTTCATGTGAAATCCTTTTGCAAGGTCAACCAGCGTCTTTACGACCAGCTGATTTTCACGGCTTTCCGACATGCCCGAAACAAAGCTGCCATCGATCTTCAAAATATCAACCGGCAGTGCTTTCAGGTGATGAAAGGACGTGAACCCGGCACCGAAATCGTCGAGTGCCACGCGACAGCCAAGCCCCCGCAGGGTGGACACGAATCGGGCCGATTCGGCAATGTCCTGCAGCGCCGCCGTCTCCGTAATCTCAATGATGAGGCGCCTCGCAACTCCGGGCCGGTCCTTCAGGGCAAGGGTAAATTTGCTAAGCCAGGTTGGGTCCGTGGCCGTGAGGCCGGAAACGTTGAGGGCCAGAGAAACATCCGGATGTTCCTCCAATTCCTGCAGGGCCAAGCCAAGCGCATAATGGTCGATGAGCCTTGCATAACCAAGCTGCTCGAGCGTCGGCACAAATTCGGCCGCTGTAACAACGGTGATGTCGTCGCGCAACAGGCGAAGCAGGCATTCATAATAGGCAACGCCTCTCGTCTCACATTCGATAATCGGCTGGAACGCGAAAACGAGCCGGTTTTCCTGAATGGCCTGCTGAATCTCGTGAAGAATCGCGAGATTTCTTCGTTGGCTGCGACGACGTATTTTTGTCTGATGAAATGGAATATAGCAATTGTAGCCCATACGGCGCGCCTTCCCCAAGGCCATGTCCGCCTTGGCAAAGGCATCGTGCGCCGTCTGGGCAATGTCCGGGAAAGCGGCGCCGCCAATCGAAACGGTTACCGAGACCAGGCCGTCTTCCGTCTCAACCGCTGCGCCGCGAACGGACTGCAACAGCGTCTCGGCGACGATCGGAACGTCCTCTTCCGGACAATGGGTAAGCACGATGCCAAAACGGTCGCGGCCTACGCGCCCAATCACATCTGCTGCGCGCAAGCAGCCCTCTAAGCGCTGATGCACGATTAGTACAATCGAATCAATCGTCGATTCGCTCCATTCCGCATCGACGTCCGCCAGTTGATCGATGCCAACGGAAAGGTAGCCGCCCGAGCTCTCGTCCCGTCGGCAACGGTTGATAGCCTCGCTTAGCGCGTCCACAAGCTTGGCGCGGCTATATTGCCCTGCTGTGCCCTGGTTTGACGTGCTGGCGGCGACCGCTTCCAAAGCGGTGCTTGGTTTTGAGATTGCCCGCAAGACGCCGCAGATTTTTACCGGGTCGTTGGATTGATCCAGCGTGACCGTGGATCGCTCCTGAATCCAAGACGACGCCCCATCAGGGCGTCGGATCCGGTATTCGCATTCAATTGGGCTGTGGGAGGCGTTGCGCGTGACAAGGCTTGCTTGAAGGCGCGTCAAATCATCCGTCTCGATCAGCGCATTCAGACCGCTTCGGGTCGTCACCTGCTCAAGCGCGGGAAGATCGAGAATGGCAGACGCACGATCCGACCAAAGAATCGCATCCGTCGCGAGGTCCCACTCGAAGACAACCTCGCCCAGGGCGGCCATGGCCGCGTCCAACCGCGTCAACTTGACACGATTTTCCGCCTGCTTTTCTTCTACCGCCGTACCTTTTTTTGCATCCTGCAACGTCATGCCTTCTACCTAAAGGCTCCCTCGTTATATGCCTTCTACATGAAGACGCTCGTACTAACGGTCTAGTTGACCGATCCAACACGTTAAGAAGGCGCCCCTTTACAAAGGATTAATTTTTGCACTTCCTGTGCGTTTACCAATGTTTCCGTTGCAGCCTGTCGCGGGAACTTTGGTTAACGCGCAAACTATTTAGTATGGTTAATAGAGAAAAAACATTTAAAGCTTTTTATCGATCGAATATACTTTTCGCGACTGTAACGGTCGCAACTGTGACGGCGATCGCGTTTACGCAAGAAGCCATATGTTAAAAACGTTACTTAACGACCCACAGAAAACGACGTGACAATGGAAACGTCCGGAACTGGAAGAGGACCGATTCAATCGGTTGCTTCCGTACATTTTTCACACCGGCCGCCGGAGCGGGAAAACCGCTCCGTTGCTCCGGAGGAACGAGACCGCCCGGAATTCGAAATCGGCGATCCGGCTGTCCCCTCCATGGATGGGAAAGGCGTGCGGGGCGAAGAAAATACGCCGGTGCTGCTGCCCGCCCTTATTTCGGAAGCAAGCCTTTCCCCCTATACGGCCCTTCCCTTCGCCGTACAGCAGATTGCTCAGGAAACGCCCTTTTTTCCTGCTGCGAGCGGGCCGCACCAACATCGCGACGGCGTTTCGGCCTATGCCCGGGCGGAAGCATCCTTTGCCCTATCCCCATTGGTTTTGCCCCCTAGCGTTCGCGCCTGATCGCAACCCCCATCGACGGCCAAGCCCTTCTCCAGCGTTGGTTGACGACACGTCGTCCGACGCCTAGGTTCCTGTCGCTGCCTGCGGAAGCCGGAAAGTCAGGCGATTTTTGGGAAATGGGTTAAACGATGTCCAATCGCGAGGCCGCGGCAACATGCAAGGCCTGGCCATTTCAGGAAGCGCAGCGCATCTTCGAGCGCATCGACGGGAAATGCCCTGAGAAGGGTCATGTTCTCTTCGAAACCGGCTATGGCCCCTCCGGCCTTCCCCATATTGGAACCTTTGCCGAAGTCGTCCGCACGACAATGGTCCGCCGCGCTTTTTCCGAGCTGACGGATATCCCCACACGCCTTTTCACGTTTTCCGACGACATGGACGGGCTTCGCAAGGTCCCGGAAAACGTCCCAAACCAGGCCATGCTGGCCGAACATTTGGGAAAGCCCTTAACCGCCATACCGGATCCGTTCGATACCCATGAAAGCTTCGGGCATCACAACAATGCGCGCCTTCGAACCTTCCTCGATTCGTTTGATTTCGAGTACGAATTCCAAAGCGCCACCCAATGCTACAAAAGCGGCCGCTTCGACCCCATCCTTTGCAAGGTCCTTGCGCATTATGACGAGATTCTGGAGGCCGTCCTGCCTATTTTAGGAAAGGAACGGCGCGCCACCTACAGCCCCTTCCTTCCCATTTCCCCAAAGACGGGGCGGGTTCTGCAAGTGCCCATCCTTGCCAAAGATGTGGCCGCCGGCACCATCACCTTTGAGGATGAAGACGGCACGAAGACCGAACTGCCCGTCACAGGCGGCCATTGCAAATTGCAATGGCGCGTAGACTGGGCGATGCGGTGGACGGCGCTGGACGTTGATTACGAAATGTCCGGGAAGGATTTGATTGATTCCGTGCGCATCGGAAATCGTATTTGCCGCGTTCTGGGCGGCACGCCACCCGAAGGCTTCACCTACGAACTTTTCCTGGACGAGAACGGCGAAAAAATTTCGAAGTCGCGAGGGAACGGCCTGGGCGTGGACGAATGGCTTCGCTACGCACCGCCGGAAAGCCTTAAATTATTCATGTATCAATCGCCGAAAAAGGCCAAGCGGCTTTACTTCGACGTCATCCCCAGAAACGTGGACGATTATCTAAGCTTTCTGGAAAAATATGCAGCGCAGGAAACCGCCGAGCGTTTGAAAAATCCGGTCTGGCATATTCATGAAGGGATGCCGCCGGCAGAGACCTTTCATCTGACCTATTCGATTTTGTTGAATCTGGCGAACGTTTGCCACGCGGAAGAAAGCGCCGTTCTTTGGGGCTATCTTTCCAGATACGCGCCCGAGGCAAGCCCCGAGAGCGCGCCCATTCTCGACGCACTTGCGAAGCATGCCGTTCATTACTATCAGGACTTCGTCAAACCGGCGAAGCGTTACCGGAAGCCGAACGCCGTCGAGCAGGCCGCCCTCCAGGACCTAGCGGACGCGCTCGCCGCCTTACCTCAAGGTGCGGACGCGGTCACTATCCAGACGGAAGTCTACGAAATCGGCAAGCGCCACCCCTTTCCCGATCTGAAAGCGTGGTTCCAAGCCCTCTATGAAATTCTCCTCGGACAATCCCAGGGGCCCCGCATGGGATCCTTTATTGCCTTATACGGGCTGGAGGAGACGCGTCTTCTCATCGGCCAGGCCTTGGCCGGCGAATTGGTGCAGGAAAACCCAGCGGCACCGAAAGCAGATTAGGGTTTTTAAAGCCAATCTTTAAGATCGGAATGTCGGCCGAGATTCTGGCAGGCGACGGAGCTATTGGCTGACCCAGACGATGCGGGCCATCCAGTCGACGTTCTCCATGGGAAGGATGCGATCCCCATAGGCGCGGTTGAGGGAGAGCAGCTCAATCCGCTTGCTGCTTTGGCGCTTTAATTCCTTCGCCAACACTTCGCCCTCCTTCGTTTTTACGACGATGCGATCCCCCCGACGAATGCTCCCCTGCGGAGAAACGACGACGATGTCTCCGTCGCGGTAGATCGGCTGCATGCTATCGCCGCTAATCTCCAGCGCGTAAGCGTGCGGATCGCCAACCTGTGGAAAAATTGTTTCATCCCACCCGCTTCCAATCGGGTAACCCGCGTCGTCAAAAAAACCCTCACTCCCCGCCTCGACAAAACCAATCACCGGGACGCGCTGAGCCAGGCCTTGCGCGGATTCGCTTCCAAGATGGACGATGAACTCGCCGAAGTTGCTGTTCATCGCATCGAGAATCTTTGAAATGCTTTCCGTGCTGGGCCAGCGCGGCTTTCCTTCCCGAGTGATCCGTTTGCTTTTGTTAAACGTCGTCGAATCGAGACCCGCACGGCGCGCCAGGCCGGATGGGGACAACCCATGGGCCCGAGCAAAATTATCGATGGCGGTCCAAATATCGGCGTGGCGCAGCATAAGAACATTTTCTTATAGTCCGGCGGTGGGAACATCAGGAATATTTTCTTATTACGCTTGACAGAGGAATAAATTCCTTGTTTCCTTGGCGGCGAGGAGAAACGCCATGCGCCCTAGCTTCGGCTATATCCTGGCCCTGACCTGGCTAGCCCAGATGCTGGCCGTGGCCTATGTGATCGCCTTCGATCCGGCCCGGGCCGGCACCGTTATCGGCGCGATGGCGTCCTTAAGCACGATCTGGACCGTGGGCCTGAGCGTCCTTGGAATTTACGTCTACAAGCGAAGCCAGGAGAAAACGGCGGAGGCCGGCCTTGGCAGGCCGGAGAATTTCTTCGACATTCTTGCCCGGCGTTTGGGCGCGAAAGACGGGCGCTAGCTTATTCTTCAAACGCCCCTTGGGTCATGGCCTTATAAATGGCGGCCGCCTTTGCCCATGAGGGCGCCCCGGCCCGCACCCCTTTTGCAAGGCACGCCTCCGAGGGTTCCGCCTCGACAAGCAACAAGCCCGCGCGGTGACACACCTCGAGCAGGTCGAGGGAAAAACGATAGGGATCTTGCCGATCCGGACCTTTGAAAAGCTGTGCCATGACAAGGAGAAAGGTAGCGGCAATTCCTTACCGAAACCTTTGTCCGGCGCTTGCGTCGCTGTTCAGGGCATGGGCTTTCCGTTAGGCTAGCGCCGCTATTTTCCACTAGGCTAACGCCGCCATGGGTTTGAAAAATTCTGCATACGCAAAGGCTTTCGAGGCCTTCGCCCCCCTGCTTAGGGGCCTGCCGCCGGAGACGGCGCATACAATCACCATCCGCGCGCTTGCCCTTGGCATTGCGCCAAAGGGCGGCACACCGGACGACCCGGCGCTTGCCACCGAAATTCTCGGCTTGCGCTTTCAAAATCCGGTCGGCCTTGCCGCCGGTTTCGACAAAAACGCCGAAGCCCTGGACGCCATGCTTTGCTTTGGCTTTGGCTTCGTCGAGGCCGGCACGGTGACGCCAAAACCCCAGCCTGGAAATCCGCGCCCGCGCCTTTTTCGCCTGGCCGAGGACGGCGCCGTCATCAACCGCCTTGGTTTCAACGGCGGCGGCATGGCGCGGGCCAGCGCCCGGCTTCGCAAATATCGCGAACGCCAGACCGGCGCATCCGCGCGCGGCATTATCGGCATCAACATCGGCAAGAACCGCGATACCAAAAACGCGGCAGACGATTACGCCCTTGCCGCAAGCGCTTTTGCAGGCCTGGCGGATTACCTTGTGTTGAACGTTTCCTCGCCGAACACGCCCGGGCTTCGCGACCTGCAGGCAAAAGAGAAGCTGGCGGAAATTCTCGAAAAAACCGAAGCCGCCCTCGCCGAAACCGCAAGCGGCAAGAAAACGCCCCTGCTTTTGAAAGTCGCACCGGACCTTGATGCACCGGCGCGCGCGGAAATCGCCAGCCTTGCCCTTGAAGGACGGGTGGACGGGCTGATCGTCGGCAACACGACCCTCAGCCGGCCCGATAGCCTGCGAAGCAAATGGCGAACGGAAACAGGGGGTTTAAGCGGCAAGCCCCTTTTCCCCCTTGCCACTGCCTGCCTTTTTGATTTCTACCGGCGGACGGAGGGGCGCGTGCCGTTGATCGGCACCGGCGGCATCGCCAGCGGCGAAGCGGCTTATGAAAAGATTTGTGCCGGTGCCTCGCTGGTGCAGCTTTATACGGCGCTGATCTACGAGGGGCCGGGGCTGATCCAGCGCATCAAGAAAGACCTTGCAAGGCTTCTCCGCCGCGACGGATTTGCCCATATAGGCGACGCCGTCGGCGCCGCCCATCGCCAAGGAAAATAATTTTCCGGCCTAAAAAAAGGGCCGCCCCGAAGGGCGGCCCTGATAACAAAAAAATGAAACTGCCTTAGAAGCTTGGCTCCGGCGGCGTCAGATGCGGCTGGATCGTCGCCGCCTCTTCCGGCTTCTCCGCCACCATCGCTTCCGTCGTCACCATCAAACCGGCGATGGATGCGGCGTCTTGAAGCGCGATCCGCACCACCTTCGCAGGATCGATGATCCCCGACTTGACCATGTCGACATATTTGCCCGTCTGGGCATTGAAACCAAGATTGGTATCTTTGCCTTCAAGCAGCTTGCCGGCAACGACCGCGCCGTCTTCGCCGGCATTGCTTGCGATTTGGCGGGTCGGGGCTTCGAGCGCCCGACGGACGATTTCGATGCCCACTGCCTGATCGTTGTTGTCCGTCTTAAGCTTCGTAAGCGCGCGAGTTGCATAAAGAAGCGCCGAGCCGCCACCGGCGACAACGCCTTCCTCGACCGCCGCCCGCGTCGCATTCAACGCGTCGTCGACCAAGTCTTTCCGCTCCTTCACGGCCGCTTCCGTCGCGCCGCCAACACGGATCACCGCCACGCCGCCGGCAAGCTTTGCCAAACGTTCCTGGAGCTTTTCCTTGTCGTATTCGGAGGTCGTTTCGCCGATCTGGCTACGAATTTGCGTGCAACGCGCCTTGATGTCGCTTTTCTTGCCAGCCCCATCGACAATCGTCGTGTCTTCTTTGGTGGCGCTGATTTTCTTGGCGCTGCCCAGCATCGAAAGAGTGACGTTTTCAAGCTTGATGCCAAGGTCTTCGGAAATGACCTGACCGCCGGTCAGGATGGCAATGTCTTCAAGCATGGCTGTCCGCCGATCCCCGAAGCCCGGGGCCTTGAGACCAAGCACCTTGAGGCCGCCGCGCAGCTTGTTGACGACCAGCGTCGCAAGCGCCTCGCCTTCGATGTCTTCGGCAATCAGCACAAGCGGACGATTTGCCTGCACGGCCGCTTCGAGAAGCGGCAAAATCGGCTGCAGGCTGGTGAGCTTGCCCTCATTCAGCAGAATGTAGGGATTTTCCAGCTCACAAATCATGCGCTCCGGATTGGTAACGAAGTAAGGCGAAACATAGCCGCGGTCGAACTGCATGCCTTCAACGACATCCAATTCGTCCTTCAGACCCTTCGCTTCTTCGACGGTGATGACGCCTTCTTTGCCAACGCGATCCATCGCTTCGGCAATTTTTTCGCCGATTTCCGCCTCGCCATTCGCCGAGATCGTGCCGATCTGCTTGACCTCTTTGCCGGTCGAAACGTTTTTCGCCCGCTTTTGCACGTCCGCAACGGCCGCCTCAACGGCGAGGTCGATGCCGCGACGAAGGTCCATCGGGTTCATGCCGGCGGCAACCGCCTTCACGCCTTCCTTCAAGATCGCATGGGCAAGCACGGTCGCCGTCGTCGTGCCGTCGCCGGCTTCGTCGTTCGTACGGCTTGCAACCGAGCGCACCATCTGTGCGCCCATGTTTTCAAACTTGTCTTCCAAATCGATCTCGTTTGCGACCGTCACCCCATCCTTCGTGATGCGGGGCGTGCCGAAGGCCTTGTCCAGAACCACGGTACGTCCCTTTGGTCCCAGCGTTACCTTCACGGCATTCGCAAGCGTCTCGACACCGCGCAACATTCGTGTGCGCGCATCCACGTTAAATAAAACTTCCTTCGCAGCCATGGGATTCGACTCCTCCTGCTCCTGGCGTTCTTCGCTATTTCTTCTTTTTGGCTTTTGCGGCGGTGACGACGCCCAAAATGTCGGATTCCTTCGAGATCAACAGATCTTCGCCGTCGATCTTCACCTCGGTGCCGGACCATTTCCCGTAAAGCACCCGGTCGCCCGTCTTGACGTCGAGAGGAATGAGCTTGCCCGTTTCGTCGCGGGAGCCGGAGCCAACCGCAAGGACTTTTCCTTCCTGGGGCTTCTCCTTCGCCGTATCGGGTATAATGATACCGCCGGCGGATTTTTCCTCCGATTCCAGCGGCCGGATCAGCACCCGGTCGTGTAGCGGCTTAAAATTCATGGTCGATTCTCCCTAAAAGCCTTTGTTTCCTGCAATCCGCCGGTGGGCGGGACGCCCCCTTTGGCACTCTTCGCGTTTGAGTGCCAAGCATCTAAGTAAGCCTGGGGAAAGTGTCAAGGAAAACCGTAGGCAGCGAAGCGGTTGCCCCAGATTTGGGGTCTAGATATCGGGCGCCGCCAATTGGTTGACGGAGCCGAGGCGGCTGGGATCTTCCCACCCCTTGCCGGTGACCAAATTCGCTTCGACATAGTCCAGCAGCTGGGCAACGGCCTCCTCGACGGAGAGCGCGTCCGTGTCCACGGTCAGCTCCGGCGCGTCCGGCGCTTCGTAGGGCGAGGAGATGCCGGTAAAATCGGGAATCTCGCCGCTTCGCGCCTTTTGATACAGCCCCTTCGGGTCGCGTTGCTCACAGGTTTCAAGCGCCGCCTTCACATAGACTTCGTGAAAGCCGTCCGGGGCAATGGCGCGCACCCGGTCGCGGTCGGCCCGATAAGGGGAAATGAAGGCGGTGATGACGATAAAGCCGGCCTCCGCGAAAAGGCCCGCCACTTCGCCGGCGCGGCGAATGTTTTCCGCGCGGTCCTCCGGTGCAAACCCAAGATTGGCATTCAGCCCATTGCGCAAATTGTCGCCGTCCAGCACATATACCTGATAGCCCTTGCGGAAGAGCTGGTTCTCAAGCTCGACCGCGAGAGTCGATTTCCCCGCACCGGAAAGGCCGGTCAGCCAGAGCACGCCGCTGCGATGGCCGTTAAACCCCCAGCGCGATGACGCCGTCACGCCGTGGTCCACCTGGAAAACGTTCGTCGCCCTTCGCGTCACGCTTTGCCGCTGATCGGGGTAGCCGTCCATGTTGATGATGCCGCCACCGACGATGGCGTAATCCTCGACCAGCACGAAACGGCCCGTACGTATATTGTCGGTAAATTCGTCCAGGGCGACGAGGCCGCGCGTGCGCAGCGTTACTTCCGCTACGGCGTTTTTGCAAACCTCGGCCCCTTCGCCGGAGGAAAGGTCGGCCACGTCGACAATGCGATTGATGGATTGCACTTCCGCCCGATGCTGGCCGGTGTGCAATTTCAGCGTATAGCGGCTGCCGACCCGCAACGGGTTTTTTCCAAGCCAAAAAACATTTGCGCGAAACACGTTGGTTTCGGTCGGTAAATTTTCTTCATGGCTGGCAACCTGCCCGCGCTCGACAAAAATTTGTTCCTGAAAGGTAATGCCGACGGATTGCCCGGCACCGGCGGCAAGCACCGGCCCATCGACGTTCCAGCTTTCAATGCTGGCTACCTTCGCCGATTTGTTCGAGGGGGAAAGCACCAGCGTGTCGCCAACACGCAGGCGGCCGCTTTCGATGCGGCCGACAATAATCCGGCGATGATCAAATTTGTAGACGTCCTGAATGGGCAATCGCAACGGCAATTCCGTTTGCGGCATTGGCGCATGAAACCCGTCAAAGGCCTCGACGACCGTCGGCCCCTCGTACCAATCCATGTTTTCGGAACGCATAACGATGCCATCGCCCTCCCGCGAGGAAACGGGAACGATATGCTGGGCCTCGACGCCGATCTCGGCGAGGTAGTTGCGGTATTCTTCCTCGACCTCCACAAAACGCGCGCGGGAATAATCGACGAGGTCCATCTTGTTGATCGCAACGACGACCTGGCGCACGCCGAGAAGATGCAGAAGGTACCCATGACGGCGGGATTGCTCCTGCACGCCTTCATGGGCATCGATCACCAGCAGGGCCGCGTCGGCGCTGGCGGCGCCGCTGACCATGTTTTTCAGAAATTCCTTATGGCCGGGGGCGTCGATGATGACGTAGTCGCGCTTTGTCGTTTTGAACCAGATCTGGGAACTGTCGATCGTAATGCCCTGGTCGCGTTCGGCCTGCAGGGCGTCCATCAAAAACGCCCATTCGAACGGCATGCCACGGCGTTCGCACATGGCCTGGATTGCCTCCATCTTTCCTTCCGGAAGCGAGCCGGTGTCGTGGAAAAGGCGCCCGACCAGGGTCGATTTGCCATGATCGACATGGCCGACGATGACGACGCGAAGCGGTTCGCCTTCCGAAGAGCGTTTGGGTAGCGGATCGGCCATTACATATATCCTTCGACACGCAGCCGCTCGAACGCGTCTTCCGATTCCTTGTCCTGGGCGCGGCCGGAGCGTTCCGAAACGTTCGTCGTCTCAAGCTCTTCGATGATTTCGGCGACCGTCGTCGCCGTCGATGCGATGGTGCCCGTGCAAGGCGCACATCCCAACGAGCGGTACCTACGCCCGTCCTTGGCAAAATAAAGATCGACCACCGGAATTTTTTCGCGCTGGATATAGCGCCATACGTCCAGTTCCGTCCAATGGAGCAGCGGGTGAATGCGAAGATGCGTACCCGGCGCAAAATCCGTTTTGAATTGATCCCAAAATTCCGGCGGCTGATCGCGGAAATCCCATTCGGCGTGCTTGCCGCGCGGACTGAAAACGCGCTCCTTTGCGCGCGTTCCCTCTTCGTCGCGGCGAATGCCGGCGATGACGCCAGTAAAGCCATGGGCCCCAATCGTCGCCTTCAGCCCATCCGTTTTCAAGGCAGTACAGCACACGACGCGGCCCTTCTCCGGGCCCATGCCCGCATCGAGTGCGGCCTTGTTCTGGCCGACGATCATTTGCAGCCCCCATTCCTTCGCCATGCGGTCGCGGAATTCGATCATCTCCGGAATTTTATAAGAGGTATCGATGTGGACCGCCGGAAAGGGCACATGGCCGAAAAACGCCTTGCGCGCCAGCCATAGCATTACGTTGCTGTCCTTCCCGATCGACCAAAGCATTGCCAGCTTGTCGATCTTGTTGAAGGCTTCCCGGAAGATATAAACGCTTTGACTTTCCAGTGCGTCGAGATGGTTCATGGGTTTCCTGCCCAGTGCGCCTTATGAATACCGCATTCCGTCTTGTCGCTTTCCGACCAACGGCCGGCGCGCGCGTCCTCGCCCGGATGGACACGCCGCGTGCACGTCATGCAGCCGATGGAGAGGTACCCCTCCGCGACCAGGGGATGCGGCGGCAGATCCCGTTCCTTGAAGGCCGTGGCAATGTCCGCCTCGGTCCAGCCCGCCAGCGGATTGATTTTAATTTTTCCCGCCTCGGCCTCGATCGTTGGCAGCGCGCTGCGCGTCTCGCCATGAAACCGCTTGCGTCCGGTAACCCATGCATCGAAGCCGGCCAGCGCGCGTTCAAGCGGCCGCACCTTGCGAAGGTCGCAACACGCATCGTAGTCGGTGGACCACAGCGTGCCCTCCCGGTCTTCGGCGGCAAGCTCGGCCGCGTCGGGCCGAAGCACCTGGACATTCGTCAGACCAAGACGCGCGACCAACGCATCCCGATAGCGCAAGGTTTCGCCAAAAAGTTTCTGGGTATCCAGGAAAAGAACCGGCGTTTTCGGATCGACCGTGGCGACCAGATCAAGTAGCACCGCCGCTTCCGCCCCGAAGGAGGAGGTGAGAGCAAGCTTGCCCGGAAATTCGCGCGTGATCATGGCGCGAAGCAGCGCGAGCGCGTCGAGCGCCCCATACGCCTTGGCAAGGGCCGCCGCCCGCGCCGTTGCCTCCGTTTCGATGTTTGATCCTGCCGTCATGCGGCCGCATCCTAATCTATTGCGCTGGAACCTCTATTTAACAAAATAAATAAGTTAAATAGCTTAGATATACATATATGTTAGGTTATTTACTCTGAAAGCAATCTATTTTTATGTAGTTTTTCTTATAACTACTTATTTTATTTGTGAAAATAGCCAAGCCTAGGAAATCACAGGGAAATCCCAGTGGCCCAAATCGCGTCGCAAAAATGAAGGGCTAGCTTTGGGAGGCTTCGGCAAGGACGTCGCGCAAGCGTTTCACGCGAAGCGGCTTCTCAAGGCTGCGCACATAAGGAAGGCCGAACGCATCGCCGAGGGAACGCGCGCTCTCCAGCAGCTTGCCGCTATACCCGCTCATCACCAGGATGGGAATCGTACAGCCATCTTCCGCCAGCAAGCGCAGCAGCTCGATCCCATCCGTCTCCGGCATCACAAGGTCAAGGACAATGAGTGTCGGCTTGAAGTTCTTAACCGCGGTCTTGAATTCCGTCGGATCGACCGTCGCCCGCACTTCAAAGCCTTCGCCTTCGGCGACGTCGCGAATGAGGTCGCAGATTTCCTGTTCGTCATCCATTACCAGAAGACGTTTTATTGCCACCCTTTGCTACTCCTTATGGCCAGTGACTTCCGGCCTATAATATGCATCCTTGCGGAAATATGTATCTTTGCGAAAGCGCGATTAAGCAACTCTCTATAAATAGAAAAATTCGAGCCCGTTGCAATCTCATTTTTTTCTTAAAAAAATTCCCGTTTGGATTTTGCAAGCCATGGCGACAAAAAAAATGCCAATCCGGAATCTGGCCCACGAAAGACAACTTGCGATTTGGCTTTTGCTATGCGCCGGCCTTGTCTTCGTCATGGTTCTCTTGGGCGGCGCAACCCGGCTTAGCCATGCAGGGCTTTCCATGGTCGAATGGAAACCCTTGATCGGCATTCTGCCGCCGATGACGGAAACGGAATGGCACACGACCTTCGCGAAGTACCAGGCCTTTCCCGAATATCAACAACGCAATTTCGGCATGAGCCTCGGCGAATTCAAGGCGATCTTCTGGCTGGAATATGTCCATCGCCTGTGGGGACGGCTGATCGGCATCGCCTTTCTCCTTCCCTTTCTCTATTTCTGGTTTCGCGGCGCCATCGATCGCAGACACGTCCCAAAACTGGCCGGCGTCTTTTGCCTGGGCGCGCTGCAAGGCTGGCTTGGCTGGTACATGGTGCAAAGCGGGCTCGTCGACCGCCCGGACGTCAGCGCCTATCGCCTGGCCGCCCATTTGGGATTGGCATTGTTGATCTATGGGGCCCTTCTACGGCTGGCGCTTGGGTTCCTGCACGTACCGCAAAACGCTGCCGCGCCGCCGCCGGTTTTTCAAAATGCCGCACGCGCGGTTTTGGGGCTCGTTTTCCTGACGGTGCTTGCGGGCGCCTTCGTTGCCGGAACCGATGCCGGCCTTACCTACAACACCTTCCCACGCATGGGAGAAGGCTTCGTCCCGGCGGGCTATTGGGCGTTGGACCCGGCCTGGCGCAATTTTTTCGAGAACATTCCAAGCGTGCAATTCAACCACCGGGTCCTTGGCATCGCGAGCGCAACCAGCATCGGGCTGTTATGGCTTTGCGCCTGGCGAACGACCCTTTCAAAGCGCGCCTGCACCGCATTGACGTGGCTTTTCGTCGCCGCCATTGCCCAGGTCGGTCTTGGGATCGCGACGCTTCTGCTTGTCGTGCCGGTGCCGCTTGGGGTTGCCCATCAAGCGGGAGCGCTTTTGCTTTTCGGCCTCGCTCTTTGGACCGACAAAGAGATGCGCCCGGCCTAAGCGCGGCCTTGCCATCCCGTTCTATTTTTAACTGCTATGCATAAGGTTGCCATGTCAAACGCCATTCAACTCGAAACCGTTTCCCACCCGCCTGCAAATGGCGCACCGGCGCGCCGCCTTGTCGTGCTGTTGCACGGCTATGGGGCCGACATGCAGGATTTGATCGGCTTGGCCCCCCATTGGACGGAGATGGTCCCGGATGCGGAATTTCTTTCGCCAAACGCGCCCGAACCCTGTGCCGAGCATCCGGTCGGCCGCCAATGGTTTCCGATCAGCAATCTTGAATTGGAACAAATGCACGCCGGCGTGTTGTCGGCCGCACCCTTGCTGGACGCGTTCCTCGATGCGGAACTTGCCAAGCGCGGCCTTACCGAACGCGATCTCGTTCTCGTCGGCTTCTCCCAAGGCACGATGATGGCGCTTCACCTTGGCCTGCGCCGCACCATCGCACCGGCGGGCATTATCGGCTATTCCGGCGTGCTGGTAGCGCCCGAACGCCTGGCCGAAGAGATTCAAGCAAAGCCCCCGGTCCTGCTTGTCCATGGCGCCGACGACCCTCTGATCCCCGTGCAGGCCCTCACCCTTTCCGAAAACGCCCTCCGCGGCGTCGGCGTGGCGGTACGGTCCCGCGTCTCGAAAGGCCTTGGCCATGGCATCGATGCGGCCGGGCTGGCCCTTGGCGGCCACTTTCTTGCGGAGGTTTTCGAAGCCGGCAACGACGCGTAGGCGCCCGCCTTTCGATGGCGGGTTTTACTGGCCTTTGCCATTCCCTCCGGGCACAATCGCGCCTTGCGGGAGGAAAGATGTGGAAACGCAGCTTAAAAACTACCCGGCCTTGGTGCTGAACGCGGATTTTCAGCCCCTCAACTATTTTCCACTTTCCACGTGGTCCTGGCAGAACGCGATCAAGGCGGTCGTGCTCGACCGGGTCAGCATTCTTTCCGAATACGATCTTTTTATTCACTCGCCCAGCAGCCGGTTTCGCCTGCCAAGCGTGATTGCGCTGAAAGAATATGTCCCGGTCAACCGGTACCCCGCCTTCACGCGATTCAACGTTTTTTTACGCGATGGCTTTCGTTGCCTTTATTGCGGCGTACCGCACGCGTCGGAAGATCTAACGTTCGATCACGTCATGCCGCGGTCGCGCGGCGGGCGCACGACCTGGACGAATGTCGTCGCCGCCTGCGGCCATTGCAATTTGCGCAAAGGCGGGCGCACGCCCCTCGAAAGCGGCCTGCACCCGATGGCCAAGCCCATACGTCCGACGACGTATCAACTGCGCGAAAACGGCCGCGCCTTTCCACCCAACTATCTGCACGAAAGCTGGCGGGACTTTCTCTATTGGGACACGGAACTCGAACAGGCGTGAGCGGCCGGCGCCGGCCCTTAAATGCGCGTTGAAAGCCAGATTGCCAAACGCGACGCCGTTTTGACCGCCCCGCTTAAAAGCGTGTAGCCGGGGGCGTCTTCCGCTCCATGGGCAATGGCCAAATCCTTATGGGCCAATTCGTCGGTCCGGAAGGCGGCGATGGTTTCGCGCAATTCCGGCTCGTCCTCGCCAAGTTGAGCGAGCTGTCCCTGATAATGGGTGTCGATCACTTCTTCGACGGCGACCGTACAGGCCATCGCGGCGCGCTCGCCCAACAGCGCCGACGCCATCCCCAGCGCATAACCGGCAACGTGCCAGCAAGGCGAAAGCAGGGTAGGCCGCACGCGGCGGTTTGCGATCCATTCCTCGAAAGTTTCCAGATGGGCGCGCTCTTGATCCCGCATGTGCCGCAGGACTTCGCCCGAGCCCGAACGGCCAAGCACCGCCATCTGGCCTTCGTAGATGCGCACGGCCCCATATTCGCCGGCATGATCGACGCGAAGCATGCGCGCAATTTTTGCTTCCGGCGAAGGATCCCCCGGCAGCCGCCTGGCCGCTTCTTGATCTTGCGGCAATGCCGTTTCTTTTTCCGTCACCTGTTTTGTCCGATCCTTCGGGCCATCCTGGCCGCTGCCGCCGCAAGACCGATGGAGGCAAGCGCATTGTACCCTGCCATCGAAATTCCAAAGAGGGACCACGCAACGGCATCGCAACGGGCCGGCTCGGTGCCCAAAAGGGACTGGCGAAGCGCTTCCAGGCTTTCACCGGCGGCGCTTGCGCCACAGGCTTCCGTGGCCGCAAAGACGCCCTGCTCGACGCCCACATGATAAATGGCCAGGCCCCCATTGCCGAGAAAGATCAGCGCCAGCAGCCCGAAAAGCCCCGCGGCAGCCTTCGCGCCCGGCGCAAAGAAAAGCGCGCCGAGGGAAAGCCCGATCGCCAGGCCGTAGGGTACGCGCTGGTACAGACAAAGAACGCAGGGTTTCAGCCCGCCCAGATATTCGAAGCCATAGGCCGTCGCCAGGATGGCGAGGCTTGCGCCCAGAAATCCCAGAAACGCCATGCGCGGTGTGAAGGTCATAGCCCGTATTTTAAAAGAACGACGAGGCCGATCGCCACCAGAAAGGCCAGAATGGAAAGGGGCGCCAAATGCTTCTCGACGAAGCCCTGGATCGATGGGCCGAAATACCAAAGCAGCGCCGCCACGATATAGAAGCGAAGCCCCCGCGAGACGAAAGAGGCCAGGGCAAAGGGAAGCACATCCATGCCGGCGACGCCGCTCGCGATCGTGATCACCTTATAAGGGAACGGCGTGAAGCCGGCGCCGGCGACGATCCAAAGGCCCCATTCGCGATAGCGCGTCTGAAACTCCGCGAAGGCTTCGGCAAAGCCATAAAATTCCAGAACCGCGCTGCCGATCGTCTCGAAAAAGAAGAAGCCGATCCCATAGCCAAGCAGCGCCCCAAGGACGGAGAAAAGGGTGCAGAGGCCGGCAAAGAAAAAGGCCCGGTCGCGCGCCGCCAGGCACATGGGGATCAAGAGAAGGTCCGGCGGCACCGGAAAGAACGAGCTTTCCGCGAACGAAACCGCGGCCAGGGTGCCCGGCGCCCGGCGCCCGGCGGCAAGCTGCATCGTTCGGGCATAGAGCTTTTCGAACATTCGCTTCAAGCGTCCTTGGCTTCGGTTGCGCCTATAGAACGCGGCAGGAGGGATTTACGCAAGCCCCACCATTGGCACGCCTAACCATTGACCGCGCTTTCGGGAGGACTAGGATAGGCCCCCTTGCCCCTGTGGCGGAATCGGTAGACGCGGCAGACTCAAAATCTGTTGTCCGCAAGGACGTGGGAGTTCGAGTCTCCCTGGGGGCACCAATCTTTCTTTACCCGCGGCCTAGCGCCGCGGCGGAGATGGCAAAGGGCGGAACCGTTCGCGCAGGATAAGGAGAAGGATCTTCTTGCCTGCCCGGATGCTTCCCTGAACCGTGCCGGAAATTTTTGAAACCCCAATTCGCGGGCGATAACGAACCGGCACTTCCATCGCCGGCAGCCGCAGCTTCGCCGCCTTTATCTGCATTTCGACCGTCCACCCATAATCGGCATCCGTCATGGAAAGGCGCGCCAAGGCGTCGCGCCGGATCGCCCGAAAGGGGCCGAGATCCGTAAAATCCGCGTCGTAGAAAAACCGGATCAGCGATACGGCGAGCCGGTTTCCCCATCGCTGCGCCGGGGTAAGCGCGCCCGCCGCCGCCCCGCCCAGGACGCGCGCATGGTCAGGAAGGGGAATCGGGGACGGGCAGAGGGATTTCCCGTCAGATGTGCCGGAGCGACGGCGGGGCGCGGTCAGTCGCCCGGGTTGCGTCTGCCTGCCAGTAGTCTGCTGACGATGGGGCTTTCTTCATGCGGGGCCAACGTCGCCTCGAAGGCGTCGATTTCTCGGGCGGACGCGTCATTCGGATGGCCCAGGCGCAGGCATCGTTGCCGATCATGTTGGTCGACCAGCAGCACGCCGCTCAGGGCCGCCATCGGGATCGGGCCCGAGTGGCAGGCTTCGACGCCCGATATGAACGTGATCCCCGGCTCATGGGTCCCGCCATCGGCCACCCGCTGATTCACGAGATCATTCCATCTTGCACGAGCCTCCCCCGCGTCGAGCAGGTTCTCGCGAACCACAACCCGGTCGATTTCCAGCCAAACGGCGACCCTGGTCCCCTGCTGGTGGCCGAGCCATCCACTCCAGTTGGTAAACTGGTTCGGCACGTCTTCGGAGGCCGGGCCGAAGTCGAACAGGCTGACGCCGCCCCGGTGACGGCAAAAGGAGCCGACGTATCCGTGGTCGATGTTCGCCAAGATCCGACCTCGCTCGACGATGCCGCGAAGGCCGTCCCGGTGGGTCGCGTGCCAAAGCCGCCCGTCGAGCTCGGACCAGAGCGCCCTAGGTAGACCGGGATTCTCCAAGATGTGCCTACTCCTCTGCAAGCCGGGCGATCGCGTCGGCCGGGTCGGCGCGATGCTCGCGCGGACCGGCAGGGACCGACCCGCCGAGTGCGTGATCTGCGGCGCCATCGCCAACCCCGAGGAGCGACACCCGCTCAGGCTCAGGCTCGACGCTCGTGGCGGCCTACGGCACGGCCGGTCCTGAGGGCTCCGGGACGGCGGCGCCGGACCCACCGCCGGGTCCGTTCGATTGCCGACCGTCCAACTCCATGAAATTCTATGCCGATTTCGGGCCGATCAAGGGATACCCGATCTGATGCGTCGAGCGATTCCAACACAGGCTCGAGCGTGAGAGTGCGTCTTGATCGGCGAACTCGATCATAGTAGAGTGTCACTCTGTAACATAGTTATATAGAAGAGAGTGATGCCCTATGTGCCCTACAATCCGTGTAGATGATGAGGTCTACGACTGGCTTAGGGGTCAGGCGGTTCCCTTTGACGACACGCCTAACTCGGTGTTGCGACGGATCGCCCACCTTGATGAACGGGCCGCTGAGGGCGAAAAGGCCGTTCAGACGAACGCTCGCTCAGGGCAGAAACCAATCAAGCGGACGCCAGGGCGCCGAACGCCGCTGGCAACGGGCCAAGAGCTAATAAAGCGATGGGGGATACCGGTCGTTCAGGCCCGTTTTCATAGGGACGGCCACTACTACGAACACCTCACAAAGTTCCCGGCGGCGCTGTGTGATCGCAAGGGCTATGTCGTTTTCGAGAGCGAGGAGGAGTACACGAGCTGTCCTCACCTCCACCTAGGCCAGCAGCTGAACGTCGAACAGCCGGGCATTGCTTCCATGCCTGGCTATCGCGAGGCGGACGACCCGCTATCTTGAGTGATGCGAGAGAGGGCGATTACTCCTCCTCTACCCTGACGTATGGCAGCGACCTGGCGAAGGCTAGCAGCTCGCCATCGAGGCGCGCCAGGGCCTGCCGCTTGTGCTCCGCCGACGTCCAGGGCGTCCTGATGCCGCGGCCGAACTCGTCGTCCAGGGACCCCTCGCCGCTGCCCGACGCGGTCATGCCGCCGCCGTCCAAGAAGTTCCTCGCAGAGGTACGCCAGATCGTTACGGGTGCGATCGAGGCTAGCGGAGGTCGCGTCAGGCTGAGCGACGCAACTTAGGTGGGGAAGGAAGACGAAGTAGGGCCGAGCCGGCTGATACCGGCTCGGCTCGTATTTTTGGTGGCGTCACTCCCGCGCACCCCGTCTATGCGGAACCTCGACACCGCGTCGCCGCATCGCGCTCGCGACCGACGCCACCGACCGGCTGGTGGTCTTAGCGTCCGGGAACCGCTCGCGGACGGCGGCCACGATCTCGTCGTAGGCTGCGTCCGTGGTCAGCATCGACTCGACGAGCGCGCCGACCGTCTCCCGGTGGCCATCTGGCGGCGGCACGAGACCGCTTGTCGCCGCTTCATATGCGGCGACGTCGTTCAACGACCAATCATATGCGTCTCCATCGATCGAACGGACATCGGCGAGGCGCTCCTTCAGCGCCGGCCCGGCGGTAGCGCGGATGTGTTTCAACACGCCTTCTTCGCCGCCGAAATCCGCTTCAAACCAGGAATAAATGCTGGAAACAATCAGCTTGCCGTTTTCGATCGCCACGCCCCGCGGATGGTTGACATATTCCGCCGTCACCTCTTCCAGCATGGCGTCGATCTTGTCGCCTTCGAAAGCAAAGGTCTGAAGGTTGGGACAGCCGATCGAGGCGCAATTGATCGCATAATGGACGCGGGCATCTTTCCAGATGGGCCGCAGAATACGATGCTCCATATCGTTCAGAGAAAGCGCGGCCCCATCCACGCTAACCAGCGCCGCGTCCCAAGGCCCATCTGCAAAAAGGCCGGGCGAGATGTCGATGTCGCGAATGCTTGCCACCGGATAGTGGTCGAGGACGACCTTAACGGTGAGCGCGTTGTAGAAATTGATCCAATAGGCAAGCTGTTCGTCGCGGTTGAGCGCCTTCACGGAAGTCTGGCCCAGCGCGGCGAGATAATTTTCAAGCATTGCCCGATCCGCCTCGGTGACCTTGTGATAGGCGACGCGGTTGATCCCGTCCGGGCCAAGCTCGACATAGCGGGCAAGGAAGCGGGCCCAGACCAAATGCTTGACCCGAATCTTCGAATCCGGATCAAAGGCTTCCCAGCGCTCCCCTTGCGCCGCCTTCGGTGCGAAAAGGGCATCCAGAGGGCCCGCCTTCGCCGGCAGGGCCCCGGCTCCCAAAACCAGCGTTCCCAAGGCCAGTCCGATCAGCAGAGAAAAACCCCCATGGAATCTTTGCGCGCGCATGTTTCCTTCCGCTCTATGGCGCATAGGCTACCCCCGATGGGCGCAAGCCCGGCTTCACAATCCGTTGAAGGATCGAAGGCGGCCGGGCTTTCGCCTATAATGGCGCTCGCAATTCCGCACATTCCCTTTGGGACGGCACATCGCGCATGAAAACGCGCTGTAAAAAACGGCTGGTTTGTTCTTTCGCGTTTCTTGGAATGCTTGGCGTTCTGGCCGGCTGCGCCTTTTTCGAGCCGCTGCCGCCGACCCGAACCCTTGCGGAACGCCTGGCCCAATTCCCGACCGAGAATCTGCCCCTCGAAAAGGGCGCGACCCTTTATTGGAACGCCCATCACGTTCCTTATATCGAGGCGAAGACGGATGCGGACCTTGCCTTCGTCCTGGGGCTGGTGCACGCGCATCTGCGCCTCGGCCAGATGGCCATCCTGAAACGCATCGCCCATGGCCGGATCGCCGAAATGGCGGGCCCGGCCGCGGTGGACATCGACCACAGCCTGCGCATCCTGAATTTCGGCCGGACGGCGGCGAAGGTCGAAGCCGGCCTGCCCGACGCAAGCAAGGCCTGGCTCGCCGCCTATGTTCGCGGCATCAACCACTACCAAATGGCCGCCGAAACGCTTCCCCATGAATATGCGGTGCTAAGGCTGACGCGCGAGCCCTGGACGGTGCGGGACGTGCTGACGATTGCCCGCCTGGCGGCAAGCGACGTCAACTGGCTGGTCTGGTTTCAGCTTCTCGACCTTCGCCAGCGCGCGGACTGGCCGGAACTATGGGTGCGCCTTTTGCGCGCAGGCCGCGGCACGGGTGCGAATTTCGCCGCCGCCCCGAAGAAAGCCATGGGAGAACTGCTTCACGGCCTTGGCCGGTCCGGCAGCAATTCCTTCGCCATTGCCGCGAAGCGCAGCCGGACGGGCGCGGCGATGCTCGCAAACGACCCCCATCTTGGGATCACCCTGCCCAATCTATGGCTGATCGCCGGCATGCGGTCGCCCTCCTATCAGGCCGTCGGCCTGATGGTGCCGGGGCTTCCCTTTCTCGCCCTCGGGCGGAACGCGCATATTGCCTGGGGCGGCACGAATTTGCGTGCCATCAGCAGCGATCTGTTCGAAATCCCGTCCCCTGAAACCACCCCCATAACCGAACGGGTTGAGCGCATCCGCGTGCGCTGGTGGTTCGACCGCGACGTCCGGATCCGCGAAACACCGCATGGGCCGCTGCTCTCCGACGCCCCCGTGCTCGATTTGGAAGACGGCCCCTCCTTCGCGTTGCGATGGATGGGCCATCGTCCAAGCGACGAGATCACCGCGATGCTGCGGGTCAACCGCGCCCGAAATTTCTCCGAGTTTCGCGCGGCCCTTCGCGGCTTTTCGGTGCCGGGGCAAAACATGCTCTACGCGGATATAAAAGGCCATATCGGCCAGACCATGGCGGTGCAATTGCCGGCCCGGGCCAAAACGCCGCCAAAGGATCTGCTCCTTCCCCTCGAAAAGGAAGCCGCCTGGACGGACTTCCGGGATACCTCGCAATTGCCCGCGGTGCTGGACCCGCCCTCGGGCATTTTGGTTTCCGCCAACAACCGCCCGGCGGAAACGGATGTGCCGATCGGTTATTTTTTCTCTCTCGACGACCGGGCAAAACGGATTGCCGCCCTTCTGGAAGCCGAAACGACCCTTGGCGTCGCAGACCTTCAGCGCGTGCAACGGGACGTGCGCATGGCGTCTTCCCTTGCCCTGCGCGAGCTTTTTCTTGAAAAAATCGCGCGGCTGAACGCCGCCGTCTCCCTCAACACGGACGCCCGCAAATTTCTTGAGCGTTTCCGTAAATGGGATGGAGACTACACGCCCGACTCGCAAGGGGCCGTCGCCTTCGAGCTTTTCCTCTACCACTTTCGCGATCTTTTCTATGGGCATCGTTCCGCCGATGGCGGCAAGGCGGCTTATTCCAAACTCGTCCTGGTCCATTCCCTATTGGTGGAAGACCTTCGCGCGGCGAACGACGATCTGCTTCTGGGCGACCTTCGCGAAGCCTTGCGCCGCGCCACCGAGGATGCCGGCCAATTCAAGAATTGGGGCGAGATGCACCGCTTGGAACTTTCCCATCCGCTTGGGCTTTTGCCCCTGTTGGGAGGCAAATACCGCTTTGCCGACGAACCCGCCGCCGGAAGCTCGCAAACGGTTTTGAAAACCGCCCATGCCACGACGAACGAACGTCACGGGGCGCGTTATGGCTCGACCGCGCGCCACGTTTCCGACCTTTCCGACCCGGACGAAAATTATTTTGCGCTTCTCGGCGGCCAGGATGGCTGGCTGGGCAGCACCACTTTTCTGGATCAACTGCCCCTTTGGCAAATGGGCAAGGCCCTTCGCGTGCCGTTGCGCCTGGAAACGGTGAAGCAGACGTTCCCCCACAAAATGACGCTCTCGCCGTAAAAGACGGATTAGCTGCGCCAGCGCAGGGTCGTCGCCTCGATGGGGTTGACGAAAGGCCGCCCTTCCGCCGCGCTTTGCTGATATTCGCGCTTCAGCTTGAAATACCATTTCGCCTGGGTGTCCGCGTCGTCGATCAGCATGAGCGAAGGTTCGAAGCGAAGCCCGCATTGCTGGCGCATGACCACGTCGCGGTCCTGGCCCAAAAACGTCCTGGCAAGGCGGCGCACGATCGGGGTAAAGACGCCAAGCCACGGCACTGTCCAATAAAGGCACTGATGCACTTCCGTTTCGGTCGCCGTCAACGGCGTCACCGCCGTGAGACTGACCGCCGAATGGCGATCCCCCTTCACATGTTCGATCCGAACGCCAGGAAGCGCGTAACTAATTTCCGTTGTCACGTCCTTGCCGAACAGCCGGTAGACCTGACCGCCGCGCGGGTTGGAATGGCGCGCCATGCGAAAGCCCATCGGTGTCGGTTCGTAATGTTTTTCCTTAAGCCGCAGACGGCGGCGCGCCTTCGACTTCCACCACCAGGACGTATGCACATAAGGCGCGTGGCTTGGATCCATCAGGCCGATGACGGCATGGTCGATGTGGCAGGCAAAATCCATGGCGAGCTGCACATTCGCCGGCCTTTCCCCGATATCGGGCGCCAGCGGCACCGGCGGCAATGCCGCGTCGTCACCCCCTTTTCCATCCTGCATATAGATCCAGATATTTCCCTGCACTTCCCGGCAGGGATAGCGCGTCACGCCGATCCGCGAGAGGTTGAGCTTCTGGCCTTCGGCGAGGGAAGGAATTTCCGTGCAGCGTCCGGATGTGTCGAACCGCCAGCCGTGATAGCCGCACATGACCTCGCAGCCATCGAAGGTGCCGTCGCTTAAAGGGATGCCCCGATGCGGGCAGATGTCGCGAAGGGCGAAGACGCCGCCGTCGCGGTCGCGGCCGAAGAGGATGGGATCGCCCAGCAGCACCTTCGCGTGCACGCCGCCCCGCTTCAATTGCCGCGCCGGCAGGGCCAAATACCAAAGATTGCGCAGAAGTTCCGTCACGCGTTTCCACCCTTCTTCACCGGCTCACCGGACGGCAGTTTGCCTCTTTTGCCGGCTTCCGTCATCCTTCGATCGGCTTGGTTGCCTATGGCATATGGGCGCCCCACATTGGGTTGGGATCAATGCCCAAAAGGAGGGCCTTCTTTCATGGAAGCCTGGATTCGCCTCGGCGCGTTCTTTGCGATTTTCGCCACCATGGCGCTTTGGGAGCTGGCCGCGCCCAGGCGGCCCTTGAGCCAGCCAAAAGGCAGCCGGTGGCTAGCCAATCTCGGCATCCTTCTGATCGATGGCCTGGCCGTGCGCCTTACCCTTGGCGCCGCAGCGATTGCCATGGCCATCCATGCGGAGGCCGCCGGCTGGGGCCTGCTAAACGCGCTCGATTGGCCGAGATGGGTCGAGGTTGCGCTGGCGGTGGCCTTTCTCGACTTTGCGATTTACCTGCAACACATCCTTTCCCACGCCCTGCCGGTCTTTTGGCGATTGCATCAGGTCCACCATTCCGACATGGACTTCGATACGACGACCGCCGTGCGCTTTCACCCGGTCGAAATTCTTGTGTCACTTGTTTTTAAAGTAGGCCTGGTTGCCGCCATCGGCGCCGACGCGTTTGCCGTTCTTCTTTTCGAGGTAATCTTGAACGGCACGGCCCTTTTCAACCACGGCAACGTTCGCCTGCCCGCGAAGCTGGAACGCGCGTTGCGCTTTTTCGTCGTCACGCCGGAGATGCATCGCGTCCACCATTCGACGGACCCGGGCGAAACGAATACGAATTTCGGCTTCGCGCTTTCCATTTGGGACCGTCTCGGCGGCACCTACCGGCAGGCACCGGCGCTGGGGCATCTTGGGATGGCGATCGGCCTGAACGCCTATCGCGACGGCGCCAAGCTTGGGCTTGGCAATCTGCTCCTGCTGCCCTTTCGCCAAAAGGCGGCGGAAAACCGTTTGGGAAGCTGGGAGCGGGACAAAACCTAGTCGTCGTGGGGACGCACGCGCGCAACCGCTGCCTTGCTGATCAGATGCACCTCGCGGCGATCGTCCATCAGCGGAAAGAAGTTGAGCGCATCGTTCAACAGGTCCTGAATGCGCATGGTCGCCTCGATGAAGACGTGCCCGTTCAGCACCGTGCCGTCGTGCATCGTGATCTCGACGCGCTCTTGAATCTTCGGAATCTTCGGCGGCTTGCGCAATATGCGGTGCTTCCTGATCTCATTCATAAAGGCCTGGCCCTTCTATGTTCCTGGCAGCCTAGGCCCATCCCATTAACCCTGGGTTAACCCGGCGCCGGCGGCGGGCCGGTCCGCCTTGCCGAAAAGGGGCGGCTTCCGATATATTGCAAAACATATTGCACCGCATCATGGGCCATCCAGACGGCCCCTTTCAGCCTTATTGGAACCCGATCCTATGGAAGAATTGCACGGCTATTACCTCGAAGACCTCTCCGTCGGCATGTCCGACGTCTACGCAAAAACGATCACGGAAGCAGACATCACGCTGTTCGCCGGCGTTTCCGGCGATACGAACCCGGTTCATCTCAACCAGGAATTCGCCGACCAGACGATGTTCAAAGGGACGATCGCCCATGGCTTTCTTACGGCAAGCTTTCTTTCGACGGTGATCGGCACGAAGCTGCCTGGGCCCGGCTGCATTTATCTAAGCCAGGATCTGCGCTTCAAGGCACCGGTGCGGGCGGGGGAAACCGTTTGGGCGCGGGTGACGGTCGAGGAAATCATCCCCGAGAAGAAGCGCGTGCGCCTGAAAACGGTCTGTCTGGTCAACGACAAGCCCGTCATCGAGGGCGAGGCCATCGTCATGGTCACGCCAAAAGACCAGGCACCCGCCGCCTCCTAGAGGCGGATCGGCAAGGATGCAAATCCTCCGCCACAGTTCGGACGTGCCGCCCGATGCAAAGGGGGCAAGCGTCGCCATCGGCAATTTCGACGGCGTTCATCGCGGGCACCGCGCCGTTCTCGACGCGGCGCTTCAACGCGCGGAAGCCCTTGGCACCGCCGCTGCCGTGCTAACCTTCGAGCCGCACCCGCGAAGCTTCTTCACGCCGGCGGCCCCACCCTTTCGATTGACATCGCTGCGCGACAAGGCCCACGCAATCGAGCGCCTTGGCATCGATTTCCTGATCGTCCGGCAGTTCGACAAGGCGTTCGCCTCGCAATCGGCGGAACAATTCGTGGAACAGGAACTCGTCACGGGCCTGGCGATTGCCCATGCCGCCACCGGTTCCGATTTTCGTTTCGGCCAGGGGCGCAAAGGGGATGCGGCGATGCTGCAGACGCTGGCCACGCGCTTTGGCTTCGGCTACACGGCCGTGGCCCCGGTCATGACGAACGGGGAAGCCTATTCCTCGACCAAGATTCGCGACCATTTGCGCGAGGGCCGGCCCGATCAGGCGGCGCGGCTCCTCGGGCATTTTTGGGAAGTCGCAGGCCGCGTCGAGCCCGGCGCCGGCCTTGGCCGGGATCTGGGCTTCCCGACCGCCAATCTGGCCCTTGGCGACCATCTGCACCCGAAGGCCGGCATCTACGCCGTGCGCGCCGGCATCGACGCGGGGCCGGACACCCTTTGGCAGGATGGCGTCGCCTATCTTGGGACGCGCCCCACCTTCGGGGGCGGGACGAAGCTGCTGGAAGTCCATTTTTTCGCGGCCCAGGAGACGCTTTATGGCAAGCATCTGCGGGTGCAATTCCTTGCCTATTTACGGGAGGACGCCACCTTCGCCGACGCCGAAGCGCTGCAACGGCAGATGGCGGAGGACCGAAGGCGGGCGGGCGAGGTTCTTGCGAAGGCGGGCGATCCCGCGTAGGAACCCTACCCATGGCCAGCCGTTACAAAGAAACCGTCTTTCTTCCCAAGACCGCCTTTTCCATGAAGGCGGGCCTGCCGAAGCTCGAACCCGATCTCTTGCAGCGCTGGGAAAAGCTGAACCTCTATCAGCGGCTTCGCGCCCAGGCTAAAGACCGCGAGCCTTTCGTGCTCCATGACGGCCCCCCTTATGCAAACGGCCATCTCCATATCGGGCACGCGCTGAACAAGATCCTGAAAGACATCGTCAACCGCTATGCCCAGATGCAGGGGAAAGACGCGCGCTACGTCCCCGGCTGGGATTGCCACGGCCTGCCGATCGAATGGAAGATCGAGGAAAAATACCGCGCCGAAGGCAAGGACAAGGACGCGATACCGCTGATCGATTTCCGCGAAGAGTGCCGCGTTTTCGCGCGCCACTGGATTGACATTCAACGGCAGGAATTTCAGCGCCTGGGCGTGCTTGGCGATTGGGAAAACCCTTACGCAACGATCGCCTTCGAAGCGGAAGCAAAAATTGTCGAGGAGCTCGGCAAGTTTCTGCTGAACGGCGGCCTCTACAAGGGAAAGAAACCGGTCCTCTGGTCCGTCGTCGAAAAGACGGCCCTAGCGGAAGCGGAAGTCGAGTATCACGATCACAAATCCTCGCAAATCTATGTGCGTTTCCCGATTGTGACGGCCCCGGACCCGGCATTGGATGGTGCCAGCGTCGTCATCTGGACGACGACGCCCTGGACGATTCCGGGCAACCGCGCCGTGGCCTATGGCGAGACCATCGCCTATGCGCTGATCGAAATTACCGAGACGGCGCCGGAAAGCCTGGGCGTGAGCGGCGAAAAGCTTCTCTTTGCCGAAGCGCTGCTGGAGACGGCCTTAAAAGACGCCGGCATCACCGGCCACAAAATTCTGGCGCGTTTCAAGGGAAGCGACCTTGCCGAACTGCGCCTGCGCCATCCCCTCTTCGGCCAAGGCTATGATTTCGACGTGCCGCTGCTGCCGGGCGATCACGTGACCGTGGAACAGGGCAGCGGCTTCGTGCACACCGCGCCCGGCCATGGCGCCGAGGACTTCGATGTCGGCCAGCGTTTCGGTCTCGAAATCCCGGACACGGTTGCCGACGATGGCCGCTTCTACGATCACGTACCGCTTTTTGCCGGAAAACACATCTTCAAAGCCGACCCGGACGTCATCGCCGCATTGACACAGGCGGGCCGTTTGCTTTGGGCTGGCAGCGTCACTCATGCCTACCCCCATTCGTGGCGGTCCAAGGCGCCGCTGATTTTTCGCACCACACCGCAATGGTTCATCAGCATGGAAACGAACGGCCTTCGCAAAAAGGCGCTGGAAGGCATCGACGCCACCCGCTGGGTTCCGAAACAGGCCCGCAACCGAATGTTCGCCATGGTTTCCGACCGCCCCGATTGGTGCGTGTCGCGCCAACGCGCCTGGGGAATTCCGATCGCGGTCTTCGTCCACAAAAAAACCGGCGAGCCCTTGCGCGACGCGGGCGTGATGAAACGCATCGTCGAAGCCATTGCCAAGGAAGGCGCGGACGCATGGTTCACCAGCCCGTCGGAACGCTTTCTCGGCGGCGAACATTCGCCCGACGATTTCGAACCCATCTACGAAATCCTCGACGTCTGGTTCGAAAGCGGTGCGACCCACGCCTTCGTCCTCGAAGCGCGGCCCGACCTTGCCGCGCCAGCAGCCCTTTATCTGGAAGGTTCCGACCAGCATCGCGGCTGGTTTCAATCCTCGCTGCTTGAATCTTGCGGCACGCGCGGGCGCGCCCCCTTCGAGACCGTGCTTACCCATGGCTTCGTGCTTGCCGAGGATGGGCACAAGATGTCGAAATCCCTGGGCAACGTTGTCTCGCCGCAAGACGTCATCGAAAAATACGGCGCCGACATTCTCAGGCTGTGGGTCGGCACGTCGGATTACACGGAAGATTTGCGCATCGGCCAGGAAATCCTGAAACATCAATCCGATATGTATCGGCGCTTTCGCAACACGCTGCGTTACCTTCTCGGCAGCCTGAAGGATTTCGGCGAGGCCGAGCGGCTGGACCACGCCGACATGCCCGAGCTGGAACGCTGGGTTCGCCATCGGCTTTGGGGTCTGGATCAGGAAATCCGAAAACGGGCGCATGATTTTGATTTCACCGGCATTACAATTGCCCTGCACAATTTCTGCGCCGTCGAACTTTCCGCTTTCTATTTCGACATTCGCAAAGACGCAATTTATTGCGACGAAGTAAAAAGCGTGCGCCGGCGCGCCGCCCGGACGGTGATGGACGATCTCTTCCATTGTCTGACCGCCTGGCTTGCGCCCATTCTTTGCTTCACGGCCGAAGAGGCGTGGCTTGCCCGTTTCCCCGGAGAGGAGGAAAGCGTGCATTTTCGCCTCTTCCCGGAAATCGCGGAAAATTGGCGCGACGATGCGCTGGCCGCAAAATGGGAAAAAGTTCGCGACCTGCGCCGGGTCGTCACCGGGGCGCTGGAAATCGAACGTGCCGAGAAACGCATCGGCTCTTCGCTGGCGGCCGCCCCGCTTGTTTACGCCGCGGCCGACCATCTGGCGGCGATGGAAGGCGTGGACGCGGCCGACCTTTTCATTACGTCCGGCGCCGAATTTCACCAAGGCGACGCGCCGCAAGAGGCGTTTCGGCTTGCCGAAATTCCTGGAATTGCCGTCCAGCCAAAATGCGCCGAAGGAAAAAAATGCGAGCGTTGCTGGAAAATCCTCGAAGAAGTCGGAACCGTCGCCGAGTATGAAGATCTTTGCCGCCGTTGTGCCGAGGCGGTTGCAAAGTTGGCACCGCCGGAGGGAGAAAAACCCGCATGATTCGTTTGGGCCTATGGATTGCCATCGTCGTGCTCGCCCTTGATCAGGCGAGCAAATGGTGGCTGCTGAATTCCGTCATGACGGGGCCGGAGGCCTTTTTCCCCCTCACCTCCTTCCTCAGCCTCGTGCGCGTCTGGAACGAGGGGATCAGTTTTGGAATCCTGGGCGGCGAGGGCGCGCCTTCGCCGCTCCTGCTCGTCTTTTTTTCCTTCAGCGCCGCCTTTTTGCTGATGATCTGGCTTGGCCGGACGCGCCGGCCCTGGATTTGCTGGGGGGTCGGGCTGATCGTTGGCGGCGCCCTTGGCAACGCGGTCGACCGGCTGCGCTATGGCGCCGTCTTCGATTTCCTGGATTTTCACGCCTTTGGCGTTCATTGGCCGGCTTTCAACCTGGCCGACGCGGCCATCAGCGTGGGCGTTGGCCTAATCGTGATCGATGCCTTGCTGGAACGGCGGGAATTGCCTAAATAGAGAGGCACGCCGGAAGAAAGAGAGAATCCGTGGCCCGATATCGCGTCTTTTTACCCCTTCTGTTGCTTGGCCTCGCGCCGGCAATGGTCGGCTGCCAGATTGCCGACGACCTCATTTACGGTACGAAAAGCAAGCCGCCGGATGAATTTCAAGTGGTCAACCAGCCGCCCTTGAGCATGCCGCCGAATTATGGGCTGCGGCCGCCGAAGCATGGCGCCAAACGGCCAAACGCGATCGAACCGGCCGAGAGCAGCCGCCAGGCCGTCTTCGGAATCAAGGACGACCGGCCTTATGGCGGCGACACAACCGACATCGCCAGCCGCACCTCCGGGGAACGCGCATTGCTAAGCCGCGCCGGCGCCCTGCAGACAGATCCGGGCATTCGCCGCGTCCTGATCGAAGAAAGCAACACCGGCCCGGTTGAAGACAGCCGCTCCCTTGCCGAAGCATTGCTGTTCATGGGCGAGGACGAAAAGAAGGACGAGACGCTTCTCGATCCGGTTGAGGAATACCGGCGGATCTATGGCCAGCCCGTTCCCTCCGCGCCCGGCACGGAAGCCGGCGACGACGAACCGACCTTCGGCTACGAATAAGACGGGGTTCTTTTGCACCCGATGTTCCGTAGGAACGCCAGCCCCGTTTCCCCACGACGGTTTGCCCGCCGCCTTGGCTTCCTAAGTCTATTTTTTCTGCTTCTTTTTGCCGCGCCCCTGGCGTCGGCCGGCGTTTTTTATCCGGAAAGCTTTATTTTAAAGAACGGCCTGCGTGTCGTCGTCATACCGAATCCGCGGATTCCAGCCGTCACCCACATGGTTTGGTACAAGATCGGCGCCATGGACGAAGCGCCGGGAAAATCCGGCCTCGCGCATTTCCTTGAACATTTGATGTTTAAAGGCACGAAGAAAATGGCGCCGGGCGAGTTTTCAAAAATCGTCGCGCGCCACGGCGGCAACGACAACGCCTTCACTACCCAGGACGTCACCGCTTACCACCAGACGGTCGCCAGCGATCGTCTGGAACGCGTCATGCAGATGGAAGCGGACCGGATGCAAAATCTGGTTCTTGCCGACAAGGTCGTTCTGCCGGAACGCGACGTTGTGTTGGAAGAGCGCCGCTCGCGATTCGAAAACAACCCGACCGCCATGCTAAACATTAAGATCGACGAAGCGCTTTACCGCGACCACCCTTACGCCAAGCCGGTGATCGGCTGGGCCGATGAAATCGCCAAGCTGACGACAGCGGATGCGCTGGCCTTCTATCAAAGCTACTACGCACCGAACAACGCCATTCTAATCGTCGCCGGCGATGTCACGGCCGCGAAGTTGCGCCCGCTTGCCGAAAAAATTTATGGGCCCATTCCGCCGCGCGAGATCGGCCCCCGGTTTGACGCTCCGGCGGTTTACGCAACCGAGTCGCAGCGTGTCGTGCATTTTTCGACCGAAGTCCGCCAGCCTCTTTTTCTGCGCCGCTACGCGGCACCGAGCCAGCGGACGGCCAAGGCGGGTGAGGCTCAAGCCCTTGAAATATTGGTAGAAATTTTTGGCGGCGGTGGCACCAGCCGGCTCTACCGTCGCCTCGTCGTCGAACGGAAACTCGCCACCGCGGCCGGCGCCTATTACGACCCGGTCAATCGGGGGCCGGCAAATTTTTCGATCTACGCGATGCCGGCGCCCGGCATCGCCATTGAAACCCTTGAGGAAGCGGTGACGGCGGAACTGGAAAAACTGATCCGCGAAGGCGTTACGGCGGAAGAAGTTGCCCGTGCGGCGGGACGCCTGCAAGCGGCCGCCATCTATGCCCGCGACAGCCTTAGCACCGGCGCCCAGACCCTCGGCATGGCCCTTGCCGCCGGCCTTGAAATCGCCGACGTCGAACAATGGCCGGAACGCCTTGCAAAGGTCACCGCCGGGGCCGTATCCAAGGCCGCAAAAAATGTCTTGCGCAACGAACGCTCCGTAACCGGCTTGCTGCTTCCGGAAGCGGCCCGCCCGCAAGCAATGACGAACGGGGAAACCCCATGAGCGGGCAACGCTTTTTACGACAGGAGTTCGGCGCGCTTCTGATGGTTTTCGCCCTGCTGCTTCCCGGCAACGCCTTCGCCCTTTCCATTGAACGCGTCGTCAGCGCCGGTGGCATCGAAGCCTGGCTCGCGCGCGACGCTTCCATTCCCATCGTCGCCGTGGAAATGGCTTTTGGCGCAAGCGGCAGCGCCATGGACCCGAAGGGAAAAGAGGGGCTCGCCTATCTCCTTTCCGGCCTTCTCGACGAGGGAGCAGGCGAATTGAATTCGGAACGCTTTCGCCAGGTCCTCGAAGACCATGCCATTGAGCTTCGCTTCGACACGGGCCGGGACGACTTTGTCGGCAGCATGAAAACGCTCCGGGAAAATCACGTCTTGGCGTTTGATCTGCTGCGCCAGGCGCTGACGCTGCCGCGTTTTGATGCGGATGCGGTCGCACGCATTCAAAACCAGGTTCTATCGACCCTCGCCCAGCGGGCCGACGATCCCGGCGCCATCGCGCAACGCACATGGCTTCGCACCGCCTTCCCCGACCACGCCTATGGCAAGCCCAGGCGGGGCACGCAAAAAAGCGTGCAGGCCATCAACGTCGAGGATTTGCGTGGTTTTGCGAGCCGCCACCTCGCCCGCGCCAATCTGATCATCGGCGTTGCCGGAGACATTTCGGCGGAGGAACTTGGGCCCCTTCTGGATCGAACCTTCGGCGCCCTTCCCACCGCACCCAAAGAAACGACGCCGCTGACGGAAGCGACCGTAAAAAATGCCGGCGAGGTGGTGGCCGTCGAAAAACCGATCCCGCAAAGCGTCGTCGTCTTTGGGCAGGCCGGGCTGAAGCGGGACGATCCGGATTACTACGCCGCCTATGTCATGAACCACATCCTTGGCGGCGCCGGCCTCAACAGCCGGCTTGCCCGGCAAATTCGCGTGGATCGCGGCCTTGCCTATTCCGTCTACAGCACGCTGGTTCCTCTCGAACGTGGCGGCCTGCTGATGGGCGAGGTCGCCACCCGCAACGATCAAATCGGCCAGGTTCTGGAACTCATCCGCGCCGAATGGAAACGCATGGCGGAAACGCCGGTTTCCGAAACGGAACTTGACGACGCCAAGACCTACCTTACCGGCGCCTTCCCCCTTTCCCTCGACAGCACCGACCGGATCGCCGGGGTGCTTGTCACCATTCAGCGGCACAATCTCGGCATCGACTATCTCGATCGCCGCAACGGCTACATCGGGGCGGTCACCGCCGAGGACGTCGCCCGGGTTGCCCGGCGGCTCTTGAAATCGGAGGCCCTTGGCGTCGCCATCGTCGGAAAACCGGACGGGTTCGCTACGAAACCGGCCACGGATTGAGGCGCGGGCGGGGCCTGGAAAGGCCGGGCCGCCCTGTTCCACCCCGCGGCCTTCTGATAACCTGACCGGAACGACGACGCGACGCGGCGGACCCTTCGAAACATGTCCTATCAGCAAATCACCGACACCTGCTTCGCGACCGCCATCGGCGCAGGCGGGCTTTCCGAAGCGGCCTTCGCGGCAACCCTTGCGAAAACGGCGGACGGGATCGCAAAGCTGCGCCGGCACCGCGCCGAAGGCAGCCTGCCCTTGCTGGCCCTGCCCGCGGCCCGGGACGACCTCGCCGCCCTTCAGCCCGTCGCCACGCGCCTTCGGGAAAATTTCCGCCATGTCGTCCTGCTTGGCACCGGCGGCTCCAGCCTCGGCGGCCGGACCCTCGCCGCCCTTCGCACCAGCGCGTTCGGCCCGCCATCGGATGCGCCCTGCCTGCATTTTCTCGACAACATCGACCCGCAAACCTTCGCGGACCTCTTCCACGACCTGGCCCCGAAGGAAACCGCCTTTCTCGTCGTCTCGAAATCGGGCGGCACGGCGGAAACCCTGACCCAGTTTTTCGCCGCCATCGATTGGGTGCGGAAAGATCGGGGCGAGGCGGCCATCGCCAAGCATTTCACCCTCGTTACGGAGCCCGTCGACAATCCGCTGCGCCGCCTTGGCGCGCGTTGGGCCATTCCCTGCCTCGAACATGACCCCGGCATCGGCGGGCGTTTTTCCGTGCTGTCCCTGGTTGGCTTGCTGCCCGCCATGATCGCCGGCGTGGACCCGATTGCCGTTCGCGAAGGGGCTGCGGACGTCTTGGAATCCACCCTTGCGGCGGCGACGCCGGAAGCGGCGGCGCCCGCGATCGGTGCCGCGCTGCAGGTTGCCTTCGCCGAAACCCAAAACATCCGCCAAACCGTTTTCATGCCCTATCTCGACCGCCTTGCCGCGTTCGGCTTTTGGCACCGGCAGTTGTGGGCGGAAAGCCTGGGCAAGGCGGGATGCGGCACGACGCCGATCCCGGCCCTCGGCACCGTCGATCAACACAGCCAATTGCAGCTCTACCTCGACGGGCCGAAAGACAAATGCTTCACGCTGCTTCTCGGCGAAAGCCTTGGCAAGGGACCGGGCGTGTCCGAAGACCTCGCCGACGATCCGGCCCTTGGCTGGCTGGCCGGCAGGCGGATGGGGGATTTGCTGGCGGCGGAAGGGCGGGCGACCGCCGAAAGTCTGGCCCGGCATGGCCGCCCGGTGCGCCTTTTGCGCATTGCCGAGGCCGATGCAAAAACCCTCGGCGCCCTGTTCATGCATTTTATGCTGGAAACGATTCTTGCCGCCGATTTGCTTGGCGTGGACGCCTTCACCCAACCCGCCGTCGAAGAAAGCAAGCGCCTTGCCCGCGATTATCTTAAAGAAGGGGCCGCGTCGTGACCCTTCGCCAACTTCCGGAAACGATCGTCAATCGCATCGCCGCCGGCGAAGTGGTCGAACGGCCTGCCTCCGTCGTTAAGGAGCTTGTCGAAAACGCCATCGACGCGGGCGCCGGGCGAATCGAAATCGTGATGACGAATGGCGGACGCAACCACATCTCCGTAACGGATGACGGCATCGGCATGACGGAGGACGAGCTGGCCCTTGCCGTCGAACGTCACGCCACCTCGAAGCTGGAGGGCGACGACCTTCAACACATCACAACCCTTGGCTTTCGGGGCGAGGCCTTGCCCTCTATCGGCGCCGTCGGACGCCTCAACCTTACGACGCGCACGCGCAACGCTTCCGCCGCATCCTCTCTCACCATCGAGGGTGGCAGGAAGGGCGCCGTCGCACCGGCCGCGGGACCGCCGGGAACGCGCATCGAACTGAACGACCTTTTCTTTGCAACGCCGGCGCGGCTTAAATTTCTGAAGACGCCGCAGACGGAACTGCAGCACGCCGTCGACGCCGTTCGCCGGCTGGCGATGGCCCATCCCGAAATTGCTTTTCGGTTTTCCGACGACCAGCGCGAAATCCTTCGATTGGAGGCGGGCCACGGCGAATTGTTCGACGCCCGCGCCATGCGGCTTGCAAAAATTCTGGGACGCGATTTTGCCGAAAACGCGCTTCCCATCGACGCCAGCCGGGAAGGCATCGCCCTCACTGGCCAGATCGGCCTGCCCACCCTGAACCGGGCGAACGCCCGCATGCAATATTTCTTCGTCAATGGCCGCCCGGTGCGCGACCCGCTTTTCCTTGGCGCCGTTCGCGGGGCCTATCGGGACGTGCTGGCGCGGGACCGCTACCCGCTCTTGGCGCTTTTTCTTGAAATCGCGCCCGAACTGGTTGACGTCAACGTCCATCCGGCCAAGGCGGAAGTGCGCTTTCGGGACGCCGGCGTCGTGCGCGGGCTGATTGTCGGCGCCCTTCGCCACGCCCTCCATGAGGCCGGCCATCGCGCCGCTTCCACCATTGCCGACGCGGCCCTCGGCGCCTTTCGCCAAGCGCAAATGCCGGAGATGGCGGACGCCACGGCCGGCTTTCGCGAACCCGCGCCCGCCTACCGTTCGCGCCTGCCGGGAACGGACCTGCCGGGCGGGGACATCGTTCCTCCCTTGGCGCCCGGCGGCGAAGCTGAGGCGGCGGCCGAGCATTACCCCCTGGGCGCCGCTCGCGGCCAATTGCACGAAACCTATATCGTCGCCCAGACCGAGGACGGCATCGTCATCGTCGATCAGCACGCCGCCCATGAGCGGATCGTGCTTGAACGGATGCAGGAAGATTTGAACGCGAAAGGGATCGAGCGCCAGATTTTGCTGATCCCCGAAGTTGTCGAAATGACGGAGGCAAAAGCCAACCGCCTCCACCAGCGCGCCGACGAGCTGGCCGAGCTAGGCCTGGTGGTCGAGCCCTTCGGGCCAGGCGCCATCGTCATCCGCGAAGCGCCGGCGATCCTCGGCAAGACGGACCTCCAAGGCCTGCTCCAGGACCTGGCCGACCATCTCGAAGAATTCGATGACAGCGTCCATTTACGCGAACGCCTCAACCACGTCGCGGCGACCATGGCCTGCCACGGCAGCGTGCGGGCGGGGCGGCGCCTGACGGCGGACGAAATGAACGCCCTGCTCCGCCAGATGGAAAAAACGCCCCATGCCGGCCAATGCAACCATGGCCGGCCGACTTACGTGGAATTGAAACTTCCCGATATTGAGCGTCTGTTCGGAAGGCGCTAAGAAGGACCCATGGAACCGGATCGTTCAAACAAACATTTCCTCGAAGCCTTGCGCGATTTTCTTACATCGCGGACGAAGCTGGAATTGGTCTCGCTGGGCGCGGTTGTTCTGCTTCTGATCGACCTGCTGGTGATCGAATTGCGAGCGACAACGCTTTTGCTGATCGCCGTCGCGACGCTGCCTTGGTGGCTTCCGTATTTTCGCTCCTATCTCTGGAAGGAAGAGGAAGCCGCCCTCGCAGAAAAGGAAAAAGAAACGGAAACGGAAGCAGCGCCCGCGCCGCCCCGCTACGACGAGACAGACGAATACGGCGCGTAAATCATTCCGCTATCTCTTCGTGCAGCAAGAAAACCAGCTTCGCCGTACCGTAACGGCGTTCGTCGAACGGGCGAAAGCCGGATGGCGGGTCGAACGTTTCCTTTGCGCCGATTTCGATGACGATGACGGCGCCTTCCAGCAGCCCGCCCGCCTCGCGAAGGGCTGTCAGCGCCGGCGGCCCAAGATTTTGGCCATAGGGCGGGTCGAGAAAGGCCACGCCCGCCGCATCGCGCAGGCGGCCGGGTCGGGTGGCATCGGCGCGCAAGATCTGAATGCGGGCGCTTGCGTCCAGCTCGGCCGCGTTCTGGCGCAGCAGCGCCAGCGCATCCTTGTCCTTCTCCAAAAAAGTGACGGACGCCGCCCCCCGGGAAAGGGCCTCGAACCCCATGGCGCCGCTGCCGGCAAAAAGGTCGAGGACATGCACGCCTTCCGGCAAAGGCCGGGCGCCTGGCACGCCGTGGGCAAGCACGTTAAAGGCCGCTTCGCGCACCCGCTCCAGGGTCGGTCGAATGCGCCGGTCCGCCGGCGCCGCCAGTCGGCGGCGGCGATATTTTCCGGCGATAATGCGAAGCGTCATTTTTCCGAACTGCCCCTCACCCATTCCGCGATCGCCCGCGCCGGCACTTCGCGCAGCGCGCCCGGCGGCAATTCGCCAAGCTGGAACGGCCCATAGGCCGTGCGGATCAACCGGTTTACTTGCAGGCCCAGATATTCAAGCACGTTTCGGATTTCGCGGTTCTTGCCTTCGGTCAGGGTGACGCGCAGCCAGAGATTGGTGCTTTGGCTTTTTTCGAGCCGCGCCGCGATCGGCCCGTAACGCACTTTGTTGATCGAAATCCCGTTCGCGATTCGCGCAAGCGCGCCCGGCGCCAGCCGGCCATAGGCCCGCACCCGATATTGCCGCTCAAGGCCGGTAGCGGGCCGTTCGAGATGACGGGCGAGCGCGCCGTCATTCGTCAACAGCAACAGGCCCTCGGAATTAAGATCCAGCCTTCCGACCGAAATCACTCGCGGCAGATCGGACGGCAGGCTTGCAAAAACGGTCGGCCGCCCCTGGGGGTCCCGGTGCGTCGTCACCAGCCCTTTCGGTTTGTGATAGCGCCAAAGCCTGGCACCCGCCGCCTTGGGCAAGGGGTTGCCGTCCACCGTCACCCGGGTTTTGCCGTCGACGTTCACAGCCGGGCTTTCGACAATTTTTCCGTCGATGGCAACGCGGCCCGCTTCGATCCAGCGTTCCGCCTCGCGCCGCGAACAAAGACCGGCGCGGGCAATGCGTTTTGCCAGCCGCTCGCCGGCGGCCGGACTTGCGGCGCTTGGTTTCGTCATCGTTCTGCGGCGGCAGCAACGAAGGCGGCGAAGATTTTTTCGTCCCCCTCGCTGACGGAATATTCCGGATGCCACTGAACGCCGATACAAAAACGCTTCGCCGGGTCTTCGATGCCCTCGATGACGCCGTCCGGCGCCGTGGCGTTGACGGCCAAACCGTCGGGCACGGCCAGCACCGCCTGATGATGGGCGCTGTTGACGGCAAGGCGCGCGCGGCCGACGATGCGATGCAGCAGCGTATTTGCCGTGATCGTCACGTCATGGCCCGGCTCGTCCCGCGGGTTTGGCTGTTCGTGGGCAAGAGCGTTTTTCACCGCGTCGGGAATGTGTTGGATCAACGTGCCGCCAAGGGCAACGTTCAAAAGCTGCTGGCCGCCGCAAATGCCCAGCAGCGGCAAGTCTTGCGCGTGGGCCTTTTGGGTCATGGCAAGCTCGAACGCCGTGCGCCGGTCTTTCGTCATGACGGTTTCGTGCTTCTCCCGGACGCCGAAATGCGCCGGGTCGATGTCGAAATTGCCGCCGGTTACGACCAGCCCATCGATCCGCTCGAGATAGCTGTCCACCAGGGTCGGCTCGTGCGGCAAGGGAAAGGGGATTGCGCCACGGTCCACCAGCACGCGCAGATAATTTTCGCGAAGCGCATACCATGGAAGCTGCGAATAGCCTCCCGGCGCCTCCCAATCGAGCGTCACTCCAATAACCGGCATACCCATGGGAGGGGACTGTAAGCTGCGAGCGGGGTTGGCGGCAACCGATCCCCGCCCCCTCTTGACGGATTGCGGGCCGCTCTGCACTCTCGCCCCATGAAGACACGGAAATTCCCCGCCCTTCTCGAAGCCGAAAACCAGGCCGCGTCCGCCGGAAAACGCGGCGAAATCCCGGTCGGCGCCGCCCTTGTCGACAGCCGGACGGGCAATGTGCTGGCCGCCTTCGGCAACCGGACGGAGGAGCTTTCCGACCCCACGGCCCATGCGGAAATGCTTTGCCTGCGCGAGGGTGCGCGCAAAGCGGAAAGCCCCCGCCTTCCCTTTTGCGATCTTTACGTCACCTTGGAGCCTTGCGCCATGTGCGCGGCGGCGATTTCCTTCGCACGCATCCGCCGACTTGTTTTCGGCGCCTACGACCCCAAGGGCGGCGGCGTCGAACATGGGCCCCGCCTGTTCCACCAGCCCACTTGCCACCATCGTCCGGAAGTCACCGGCGGGATCGACGAGGAAATATGCAAGGCGTTGCTGACGGCCTTCTTCGCCGCGCGCCGCGAAGAAACGCTATGATGGGCAGACAACGCCCCCATTTGCGACGGAGCCGCCAATGACGCCCGAAGAAACGCGACACGTCCAGACGACCTTCGCCAAACTGCAGGAAAATGCCGATCGCGCCGCCACCGTTTTTTACGAGCGGCTTTTTGCGCACGATCCGAAATTGCGGCAGCTTTTTCTCGGCGATTTGGCCGAGCAGGGATTAAAGCTGATGGCGATGCTGCGCATGCTCGTAAAAACCGCCAACGATTTATATGCCATCGCCCCGGCGATCGAAAATTTGGGCATCCAGCACGCGCGCTTCCACGTGCAGCCGGCGGATTACGAAACCTTCAACCAGGCCCTTCTGGAAATGCTGGCGGAGGAGCTGGGCCCGGATTTCACGCCCGAGGTGCGGCAGGCCTGGCAGCAGGTCTACACGGAAATCTCCAGCCTGATGAAAGAGGCCGGCAAGGACGTCGTACGCTAGAAACCGGCACGCGCCGCCAAAAGGCTTCATTCGCTGCCTACCACTGTCGGATATCGCCGCTCTTTTTCCGAAAAGTTTAGACGGACTCTTACGTTTCGTTAAGACGCCTTAACGACAATGCGGAGCATTACAGAACACCAAGAGGAAACGAAAATGTCCCCAGAGGAAATTCTACTCGTCCAGAGCACGTTTAAGAAAGTTACCCCCATCGCCGAGGACGCGGCGGCAATGTTTTATGGCCGTCTCTTCGAACTGGACCCCGGCTTGAAACCCCTTTTCAAGGGCGACATGCAGGAACAGGGGCGGAAGCTGATGACGATGATCGCAACCGCCGTGAACGGGCTCGAACGCCTCGACGATATCGTACCTGCCGTGTGCGACCTTGGCGTACGCCATGTCGATTATGGCGTGAAACCGCAGGACTACGACACGGTCGGCGACGCTTTGCTGTGGACCCTTGGCCAAGGCCTGGGCGATGCCTTCACACCGGAAGTCGAGACGGCCTGGACGAAAGCCTATGTGCTGTTGGCAACCGTGATGAAGGACGCAGCGGCGAAGGCGGCCTAGCGGACGGCTAATCGCCGATCGCGCGCCAGCCGATGTCGCGGCGGCAGAAGCCATCCGGCCAATCGATCCGATCCACCGCCCCATAGGCGCGGCGTTGGGCATCGGCGATCGTGTCGCCCAGGGCGGTTACGCCGAGCACGCGCCCGCCATTGGCGACAACCCGGCCATCCGCCATCGCCCGCGTGCCGGCGTGATAGACGGAAACGCCTGGAAGGGTTTCTGCCGCGTCGAGCCCGCGGATCTCCGTTCCCTTTTCATAGGCGCCCGGATAGCCCTTTGCCGCCAACACGACGCAAAGGGCCGCCTGCGCGCGCCAACGGAACGTGATTTCGTCCAGGCGGCCTTCCTGGGTGGCAACAAGCGCGGCCAACAAATCTGAATCGAGCCTTGCCATCAGCACCTGGCATTCCGGGTCGCCAAAACGAATGTTGAATTCCAGCAATTTCACGCCCCCGGCGCCGATCATCAGGCCCGCGAAAAGCACGCCCTGAAACGGACAGCCTTCCGCCGCCATGCCGCGCATGGTGGGCTCGAGAATGTCCGCCATAACCGTGTCGACGACCGCGTCGGTGACGATTTCCGCCGGGGAATAGGCGCCCATGCCGCCCGTGTTCGGGCCTTTGTCGCCCTCGCCAACCGCCTTGTGATCCTGGGCGGCAATCAGCGGCAAGATATGTTCGCCATCGACAAGGGCGAAGAAGCTCGCCTCTTCGCCTTCGAGATATTCTTCGATAACGATTTCCTGACCGGCGTCGCCGAAACGCGCACCGATGAGCGCCGCTTCGATGGCAGCCTCCGCCTCTTCGAGGCTTTGGGCCACCGTGACCCCTTTTCCCGCCGCCAGGCCATCCGCCTTGATCACGATCGGAACGCCTTTCGCGTGGAGATAGGCCTTGGCCGCCGCCACGTCCTGAAACCGGGCGTAATCCGCCGTCGGTACGCCATATTTCGCGCAAATGTCCTTCATGAAGCCCTTCGATCCCTCAAGGGCCGATGCCTTGCGATCCGGGCCGAAGGCGGGAATGCCGGCCGCGCCCAACGCATCCACCAGCCCAAGGACCAGCGGCGCTTCCGGGCCGACAACGACGAAGGCGATGCGCTCGGCCTTGGCAAATTCCACCAGCCCATCGACGTCTTCCGCCGCGATGGCCACGCATTGCGCCAGCTTTGCGATGCCGGCATTGCCAGGCGCGCAATAAAGCGTTTCGCATAACGGCGATTTGACGATTTGCTGCGCCAGCGCGTGCTCGCGGCCGCCGCCGCCCACCAAAAGCACCCGACCGGGCAAGGCCGGTGTTGCCATTCTATCCACCCCGTCTTTTGCCGGCGCATTCCCTCGCGCCGTGCCTCTTGATATCATCGGAACCCATGATGGACAATTCGCCCGAAAACCTGGCCGAGCATAACACCGCCGAATACAGCGTCAGCGAGCTTTCGCTCGCCCTGAAACGAACCGTTGAAACCGCCTTCGGCCAGGTGCGCGTGCGCGGCGAGATTTCCGGCTTCAAGCGCGCCGCCTCGGGCCATCGCTATTTCGCCTTAAAAGACGACAAGGCCGTTCTTGACGCCGTTTGCTGGCGCGGCACCGGCCTCGGCACCGAACCGGAAGACGGCCTCGAAGTCATCTGCACGGGCCGCCTTACGACCTATCCCGGGCGCTCGCGCTATCAGATCGTCGTCGAAGAGATGGAGCTGGCCGGCGAAGGCGCGCTTTTAAAACTGCTCGAAGCGCGGCGAAAGAAACTCGATGGCGAAGGCCTCTTCGCGGCTGAGCGGAAAAAACCGCTGCCTTATTTGCCGGAGCGGATCGGCGTCGTTACGTCTCCCACCGGCGCCGTCATCCAGGATATTCTGCATCGCCTGAACGACCGTTTCCCGCGGCCCGTTTTGCTGTGGCCCGTTCGTGTCCAGGGCGAGGACGCGGCGGCCGAGATCGCGGCGGCGATCGAAGGCTTCAACCGGCTAAAGACGGGCGGCAAAATTCCCCGCCCGGACGTGTTGATCGTCGCCCGTGGCGGCGGCAGCCTCGAGGACCTTTGGGCCTTCAACGAAGAAAACGTCGTGCGCGCCGCGGCGGCGTCGGACATTCCGCTGATTTCCGCCGTCGGCCATGAAACGGACACGACCCTAATCGATTTCGCCGCCGACCGGCGGGCACCAACGCCGACGGCGGCGGCCGAAATGGCGGTGCCGGTGCGCGCCGATTTGCTGGAAGACGTCCTCGATCAGGCGCGCCGCATGGTGGGTGCGACGGAACGCTACCTGGAAGGCGGGCGGAACCAGGTAAAGGCGTTGGCGCGCGGCCTGCTGGATCCGCAATCCCTGCTGGAGATGGCGACCCAGCGCCTCGACGATTGGACGGACCGGTTGCGCAACGCCATGGCCCAAGGCGTGAACGCGCGCGCCGACCGGCTCGCCGGCCTTGGCCGCCTTTTGAAGGGCCTTTCCTATGCGCAAGCGCTCGAAAACGGCGCAAGCCGCCTCGGCGATCAGGCGGATCGGCTGCAAAACGCCATGGTGCAAGATTTGAGCACGCGCGCCGACCGGCTCGCCGGCCTTGGCCGCCTTCTGGAAGGCCTTTCCTATACGCGTGTGCTCGAACGCGGCTTCGCCCTTGTGCGCGACGGGAAAGGAAAGCCCTTGATTTCGACGGCGGCGACGAAGCCCGGCATGGCCGTCGGCATCCATTTTCACGATGGCGCCGTCGGCGCCGTCATCGACGGGACCACCACCGGCAAGACCGTCACCGGCGGGACCGTCACCGGCAAGACCGCCGGCAACAACGCGAAGGGAAAACCATCGAAGCCCGCGAAGAAAAAAACGCCAAAGCGCAAGGCCGGGCAGGGAGAACTTTTTTGATGCCGGGCCTGCGTTGCTTGCTGACACTGCTTTTTTTGCTGGCCGCCTTCCCGGTCAGCGCCGAGACCGATTTTCATTTCGAAGGGGCCTTCCGCCAGGGTGGTCTCGTGACCGGCAAGGCACCCTTAGGCACGACCCTTCGCTTCGAGGGAAAACCGCTCCGGCTTTCCAGGCAAGGCGATTTCGTCATCGCCTTCGGACGCAATGCAAAACCCGAAGCGGTGCTTGCCTACCGCCTCGCCGATGGCAGCGAAGGGGTACGCCGGCTCGCCATTGCCAAGGGCGATTTTTCCGTCGAAAGAATCGACGGCCTCGCGCCGGACAAGGTGAGCCCCAACGCCGCCAACCTTGCCCGCATCCGTAAAGAGGGTGCCGAGCTTGCAAAAATCCGCCGCGGCGACCGCGACGAGGCCCTTTTCGCAAACGGCTTCGCCTGGCCGGTTCGGGGGCGGATCAGCGGCGTCTATGGCAGCCAGCGCATTCTCAACGGCACGGCCCGAAGCCCCCATGCCGGAACCGATATCGCCGCCGCCAAGGGCACGCCCGTGCGGGCGCCCGCCGATGCCGTTGTCGTCTATCGCCGGTCCGACCTCTTTTTCACCGGCCAGACCCTTGTGCTGGATCATGGCCATGGCGTCTTTTCGATTTACGCCCATCTTGACCGGATCGATGTCGCCGAAGGGGCCCGCGTGGCAAAGGGCGAACCGATCGCCGCCATCGGCGCCAGCGGCCGCGCGACGGCGCCCCATCTCCATTGGGGCATCAGCTGGTTTGGCATCCCGGTCGATCCGGAGCTCGTGGCCGGGGAGATGCCGAAGCCGAAAGCGCCCTAGCGCCCGCCGCCAGGAATTACGCGAGAAAGGGCCGCAGCAGGGCCTCGAAGGCGGGCGGGTCCTCCCATTCCACATGGACCGGCACGGTCTTCACCTCTGCCCGCCAGGCAGGCGGCAGCCGCATGGCATCCTTCTCCGTCGTCACCAGCCGGGCCTTTGCCGCCGCCGCTTCTGCCGACAGGGCGCGCAGCTCCGCCTCGCGATATGGGTGGTGATCCGGGAAGCCTTTCGCCCGGGCGACCTCAAGGCCCGCCTCTTTCAGCGTCGTGAAGAATTTTTCCGGCCGGCCGATGCCGGCGAAGGCAAGCACGCGATGCCCCTGAAGCCGGTCCAATTCGGGCCCTGGGGCCAGCCGGGCCCGCAGGCAGGGAAGCTCGGGCGGCAGCCGCCCCGCGACCCCGGCTTCGTCCCGGCCGATGAGAAGAACGGCCGAGGCCCGTTTGAGCCCGGCGCCGACCGGCTCGCGAAGCGGCCCCGCCGGCACCAATCGGCCATTGCCAAATCCCTGGCCGCCATCAACAACGACCAGGCTTAAATCCTTCGCAAGGGTCGGGTTCTGCAAACCGTCATCGAGGAGCAGGCAGCCGGCCCCCGCCGCCGCCGCCGCGCGCGCCGAGCGGGCCCGATCGGCGCCGACCCAGGTTGGCCCATGGGCCGCCAGCAGCAGCGCCTCGTCGCCCACTTGGCGCGCGTCGTGGCGCGCAGGGTCTACCCGCATAGGCCCTTTGGCGCTACCGCCATACCCGCGGCTCAGCAGATGCGGGGCCAGCCCCTGGCCTCGTAAATATTCAGCAATTGCAATGGTTATAGGCGTTTTTCCCGTGCCGCCCACGACCAGATTGCCGACGCATATTACCGGTATACCTGCATGGTAGGGCCTAACTAGGGCCCAGCGAAGCCGGCCCCCCGCGCCCCAAAGCCAGCCCAGCGGCGCAAGCGCCGCCGCCTGCCAGCCGCCTTCCTGCCAGAAACGCGGGCTATGCATGGGGGGGTCCCTTTGCGGCCTCGGCAAGCGCTTCGAGGTCGGGCCGGAGCCGATCGAGAACACGGTCCAAAACGCCGGCCTCGCTTTGGGCAACCTGCCTGGCGGCAGCCGCCATCTGGCGGACCCGCTCGGGCGCTTCCAGAAGGGCCGCCACCGCCGCCGCAAGGCCGGTCCCGTCTGCGACCCGTTCGGCGCCGCCCGCTGCCGCCAGCGCCTCGGCAATGCGGGCGAAATTTTCCACATGGGGGCCGTGCAGGATGGCGCAATCGAGCCGGGCCGGTTCCAGCAAATTCTGCCCCCCATGGGGCACCAGCGAGCCGCCCACGAAGGCGATCCCTGCCAGACGATAGAACAGGCCAAGCTCGCCCAGGGTGTCGGCGAGGTAGATTTCCGTCTCCGCCGTCAGGGGCTCGCCGGCGGCGCGGCGGCTAACCCGAAGGCCGTCGGCGCGGAGCCCCGCCGCCATCTTTGCGCCCAGGCCCGGATGGCGCGGCACCAGCAGGGTAAGCAAACCCGGATGGGCCCGCTTCAAGGCATGGTGCGCTTGGCCCGCCAGGCGCTCTTCGCCGGGATGGACGCTGGCCGCAAGCCAGCAGGGTCGGTCCGCCAGACGGCCCTGCAATTCCGCGGACGCCGCGGCGGCATCGGGCAACGGGGCCGCCGCAAATTTCAGATTGCCGACACAGGCGATGGGCTTCGCACCGAGGGCGCGCAGGCGGTCCGCCGTCTCTTCGCTTTGGGCCAGAATGAGATGGAAGGTGGCGAGAAGCCTGGCCGCGAGACCGGGCGTGCGCCGCCAGCCCCGATAGGAACGGTCCGAAAGCCTGGCGTTCAGAAGGACCGCCGGAAGGCCGCGGGCCCGGATTTCGGCCAGAAGGTTCGGCCACAATTCCGATTCGACCCACAACACGAAATCGGGCTGCCAATGGTCGAGAAAGCGGGCCGCGACGTCGGGCAGATCCACCGGCGAGAATTGGTGCAGCACGCCCTCGGGCAGACGCGCCGCCATCAGCCTGGCCGAGGTGACGGTCCCCGTCGTCACCAGCATCTGCGGCGGGGCGGCGGCCTGGCGGAGGCGTTCCACCAGCGGCAAAACGGAAAGGGATTCGCCGACGCTGGCCGCATGCACCCACACAAGCGGGCCCGGCGGCCTGGGCAGGCCGGCCTGGCCGAGACGCTCCATGAACCGGACCGGGTCCTCTTTGCCCTGGCGCCGGCGCCAGCGCAGATAAAGGCGCACAGCCGGGGCACCAAGCCGGGTTGCCGCGCGGTAGAGGGCAAATACCATCAGCCGGACATTTCTTCCGGGGAAGGCGCCCGCCTGGCCTTTTTTCCTTCCTCCGGCCCCGCCTGCGGGACCGGCTCATGGCCGTATTTTGCGTCCGCCGCAAGGGTCAGCGCGTTGAGCCGCGCTTCCAGCTCCTGGCGGATCCGTTCGACCCCGGCCTCGTCGAGGTCTTCCGGCACGTAGATCGGCTCCCCCCACGCAAAATGGCCCCGGTTGAACGGCGTGGGCAGGAAGAAGCGATCCCAGCTTGAAAGCAGGCGGCGGCGCGAGGCCGAGAACGTCAGCGGCAGGATCGGGACGCCGGTCTTGCTGGCGATCGTCACGGCGCCCGGCTTTGCCCGCATGCGCGGGCCATGCGGCCCGTCCAGCGCCATCCCGATGGTGTTGCCGGAACGCACCGTCTTCAAAAGCCCGCGAAGAGCCGTCAGCGCACCGACGGTCGCCGAACCGACAATGGTCTTGAAGCCGAAATGCGCCTGGGCGCGAATGCTGAGGATGCCGTCCCGGTGGCCGGAATTCAGCTGGGTGAAGGGACGGCGGCTTTCCCATGCATATGGCAGCATCATCAAGCGCCCATGCCAGAAACCGACGATAAAATTTTTGTCCGCCGCCCAGAAAGCCTGCGGATGCTCATGCCCTTCGATGGACCAGCGGCTCGTTCGATAGACCAGAAAAACGTAAAAGGCGATCAACGCGCCAAGCAGGCGCTGCACCAGATCAAAACCAAGAAGCCGCTTGCCAAGCCGCACCGGATTACGCCTGCGCGCGGTTTAGCGGCGCAGTCTCCGTTTTGTTCGCAAATTGCAACGCATAGAGTCGCGCATAGCTCCCGTTCCGGGCAAGAAGCTCGGCATGGGTGCCCTCCTCGATGACGCGGCCGCCATCGATCACATAGATGATGTCGGCATCCTGAACGGTGGAAAGCCGGTGCGCGATGACCAGGGTCGTGCGCCCTTGCTTCAGCCGTTCCAATGCCGTCTGAACCTGGCGCTCCGATTCGGTGTCGAGCGCCGACGTCGCCTCGTCCAACAACAGGATCGGCGCATTGCGAAGCATTGCCCTGGCGATTTCAAGGCGCTGGCGCTGGCCCCCGGAAAGCCGGACGCCCTGCTCCCCGATCACCGTGTCGTAGCCCTCCGGCAATTCGCGGATAAACCCATCCGCGGCGGCGTCTTTCGCCGCTTCCAGAACTTCGCTTTCCGTGGCACCCGGCTGTCCGTAAAGAATGTTTGCCCGCACCGTATCGTCGAAGAGGCCGACCTCCTGACTGACCAGGGCAATGCTCCCCCGCACGCTTGCAAGGGTTACGTCGCGAACGTCCTGGCCATCGATTTCCAGGCTGCCTTCGCCAACGTCGTAGAAGCGCGGGATTAAATTCAGGATCGTCGACTTGCCGCTGCCCGACGGGCCGACAAGCGCCGCCGTCTTGCCCGCTGGAACCCGCAACGTCACGCCATGCAGCGCCGGGCTTTCTTCCCCATAGGCAAAGCGTACGTTGCGAAAAACAATTTCGCCGCCGCGGACTTTCAACGGCTTGGCATCGGGCCGGTCCCGGACTTCCGGCTCGACGTCGAGAAGCTTGAAGACCCTGGCCGCCGCCGCCAGCCCTTCTTGAAGGGTCGCGTTTAAATTGGCGATGCTTTTCGCTGGCTGGTAGGCCATGAGCAGGGCAGCGATGAAGGAGAAGAACGCGCCCGGCGTCGTCGATCCGGAAATGACCTGACTGCCCCCATAAAAGACAACGAAGGCAATCCCTGCGCTTCCCAGAAGCTCCATGATCGGGTGCACGACGTTGCGAACCTTCGTCGATTTGAAGGTCAGCCCAAAAAGGTCTTCGACGATGCCGCTGGCACGGGCCGTCTCATGGTTTTCCATCCCATAGGCCTTGACGTGCCGCGCCCCTTGAAAGGTCTCGTCCAGAAGGGATGTCAGCCTGCCTACGGCCGCCTGCATCCCCGTTGAAACCTTGCGCATTCGCCGCCCGACGCGAATGATCGGGAAAACGGCAATCGGATAAATAACGAAGGTGATCAGCGCCAGCGCCCAGTCCTGATAGAACATGACGCCGACAAGAAAGACGAGGGTCAGCGAATCTTTCACCATGCCGGTCAGCGCGTTCGCAACTCCCACCCGCAGCAATTGCAAATCATGGGTAAAGCGCGAGATCAGCGTGCCGGTCGAGGTGCCGTGAAAGAAAGCAAGGTCCGCTCGAATGAGGTGGGCATACATGCGGACCTGAATGTTGGCGATAATTCGCTGGCCGACGAAATTCATCAGCAGCTCCTGGCCATAGGTCGAGAACCCCTTCACCGCCGCAATGACGAGAATGACGATCGGCACGAGGACCAGCATCAGTTGATCCTGCTTTAAAAAGACATCGTCCAGGACCGGCTGCATGATCCAGGCATTGGCCGCCGTGGCACCGGCGACCAGAATCATGCAGAGCCCTGCCGCCATCAATCGCCAGAGATGGGGCCGGATGCTTTCCTGAAAAAGCCGACGCACAAGCGCCTGCGTCGTCTCATCCAGCTTTACGGAAGGAGGGGCCATTTTGCGCAATTCACATGGGTTGAGCCGTGGAAGATAGCATGCCCGCCGGGCGGCGGCCACTGGGACGGATCAGACACCGGCGACCATCATGCCGTCCACGCGCAGCGTCGGCGCGTTGGTCCCAAAGCGAAATTCGAGGTCATCCGCCGGAGTCAGATGGCGGAACATTTCGCGAAGATTGCCGGCAATCGTGATCTCGCTCACCGGATAGGCGCGCGCGCCCTTTTCGATCCAGAAACCGGCCGCGCCCCGGCTGTAATCGCCGGTAACGCCGTTCACCCCCATGCCGATCAGCTCCGTGACGTAAAAGCCCTGGTCGATATCGGCCAACAGCGCCTCCGGGCTTTGCCTGCCCGGCTCCAGGTAAAGATTGGTCGCATTTGGCGAGGGCGGCGAGGAAATGCCCCGCGCCGCGTGCCCCGTCGAACGCAGCCCAAGCTGGCGGGCGGAACGCAGATCCAACAGCCAGCTTTTCAACGTGCCGTTTTCGACAAGGTGGCGGCGGCGATTGCCGATGCCCTCGGAATCGAAGGGCCGCGAGGCAAGGCCGCGGCGGCGATGCGGGTCGTCGACGATTTGCACGCCCTCTGAAAAGACGGGTTTTTCCAGGCAATCTTTTAGGAAGCTCGTTCCGCGCGCGATGGCGGCGCCATTGATGGCGGAAACAAAATGCCCCAGCAGGCTGCTCGCAACCCGCGGATCGTAAACAATCGGAACGGAGGCGGACCGGGCCTTGCGCGGGTGCAACCGCTGCACGGCGCGCTCGCCCGCCTGCCGGCCGAGGGTCTCCGGCGCGGGCAAGTCTTCGCCATAAAGCGCGCTGGCCATATCGTAATCCCGTTCCATTTCCGTGCCGCTGCCGGCCAAGACGGAAACGCCCATGCCATGCCGCGTCACCGCGTAGCCGCCGGAAAAGCCGTTCGTTGCCAACAGCGTGACGCGGTTGCGCTGCCAGCCGGCCTCGGCGCCCTCCGAATTCGTGACGCCCGGAACGGCGAGGGCCGCCTCTTCCGCCCGTTGGGCCAGCGCCATCAACGCTTCCAGCTCCGGTTCGACCGGGTCTTCAAGGTCCAGATCCCCCGCCGCCTCGCCCAGCTCTTCCGGCGCCGCCAAGCCGCAATAGGGGTCCTCCGGCACGGCCTTTGCCATGGCCACGGCGCGTTCCGCCAGAACGTCCAGCGCCGCTTCGGAAAAATCCGTCGTCGAGACAATCGCCTGGCGGTGGCCGAAGAAAACACGCAGGCCCAAATCCCGGCTTTCCGCCCGCGTCCGCCCCTCGGAACGGCCAAGACGATAGGGAACGGAAAGGCTGGCATGTTCGACCTGAACAGCGTCGGCGGCGCTGGCGCCCAGCGCCCGCACCTTCTTCAACAGCGCGTCGAGGCGCGCCCTGGCATCCTGATCTGACGGCATTGCCCTATTCCACCAAACGCGGCTTCGAAGGGCTCGGCGGAAGAATTTCTTCAGCGCCGCCTTCCTCCACCTCCAACTCGCCGATACGTTCCGCCCGCTTCGTTACTTTGCGGGTCGAAGTTTGAATCGCCTCGATGTCGCGCTCCGTAAGCCGAAAATGGGTTTGCAGCTTGCCGACACGCTCGTCCAGGCGAACGACATCTTCCAACAGGATCATCACTTCCTTTTGAAGGACATGCGCCTGTTCGCGCATATGCACGTCCTGCAACACGGCGCGAATCGTATTCAAGGTCGCCCAAAGCGTGCTGGGCGAGACGGTATAGACGCGTGCGCGATGCGCCTTTTCGACAACGTCCGGCAAATTCGCGTGCAGCTCCGCGTAAACCGCCTCGGAAGGTAGAAACATCAGCGCCAGCTCGGCCGTCTCGCCGGGGACGATATATTTTTCCGAGATGGCGCGAACATGTTTCAACACGTCCGTGCCGAAACGCCGCGTGGCACCATGCAAAGATGCGTCGTCCTTGGCATCGCGAATTGCGCGATAGCTTTCCAGCGGAAATTTTGCGTCGATCACGATCGGCCCCGGCGGGTTCGGCAAATCAAGCAGGCAGTCCGCGCGCTTGTCATTGCTCAACGCCGCCTGAAACCGGTAAGCGGACGCCGGCAACACGCCCTGCACAAGGTCTTGAAGCTGCACCTCGCCAAAGGCGCCCCGGGCCTGTTTGTTGGCGAGAATGTCCTGCAGACCGACGACCTGGGTCGAAAGTTCGGCGATGTTTTTCTGCGCCGCGTCGATCACGGCCAGACGCTCGCGCAAATCCGTCATCGTTTTCGCCGTCTTTTCAGTGGATTGCGTCAGGCCGTCGTTCAACCGGTGGGAAACCTGCTCCAGCCGGGCGTTAATGGCGCGCTCCTGCACCTGCAGGCTTTGGGCCAGGCGGTGTTGCGCTTCCGCTTCCGCCTTCGCCTGCTGGTCGAGCCGCCCACGCAGCTGCGCCACGAGGTAAAGAAGGCCCGCGCCAAGAAGGATGGCAATCGCGGCGGCAAGAAACAGGAAAAGCTGCAAGGTCGAATCCATGACGCATCCTACGCAGATTGGCGGCCTTTCACAAAAGGGGTATGCTGATTTCATGACAATTTTATCGATTCTTACGGCACCAGACCCGCGATTGAAGGCAATGTCGCAGCCGGTCGAGAAAGTGGACGCCGCCGTCCGCCGTCTGATGGACGACCTGCTGGAAACGATGTATGCGGCACCTGGCATCGGCCTTGCCGCCCCCCAGGTGGGCAGGCCCCAGCGCGTGCTGGTCCTCGACGTCGCCAAGGAGGGCGAGCCCCCCAACCCCTTGCAGCTTGCCAACCCGGAAATCCTTTGGGCGTCCGAAGAAATGGCCACCTATGAAGAGGGCTGCCTTTCGCTTCCGGAGCAATATGCCGAAATCGCCCGCCCGGCAAAGGCGCGCATCCGCTACCTCGATTGCGAAAACGAAATCCGCGAGATAGAGACGGAAGGCCTGCTTGCCACCTGTCTCCAGCACGAGATCGACCACCTCGACGGCGTGCTGTTCGTGGACCATCTTTCAACGCTGAAGCGCAACATCCTCCTTCGCAAGCTTATGAAGATGAAAAAGGCGCAGGCGATTGCCTGATGGCGTCGCTTCGAATCGCCTTTCTGGGCACACCGGAATTTGCCATTCCAACGCTTGCGGAGTTGATCGCGGCGGAGCATGAAATTGCCGCCGTGTACAGCCAACCGGCCCGCCCGCGCGGCCGTGGGCAGAAGGTGCGCCCCTCGCCCGTGCAACGCTTCGCCGAAGCCCAGGGCCTAAGCGTGCGAACGCCGCAAAGCCTGAAGAGCGAAGAAGAAGAACGCGCCTTCAAGGGCCTGCGCCTCGACGTGGCGGTCGTCGCTGCCTATGGATTGCTGCTGCCAAAGGCCGTTTTGGAAGCGCCCAGGCTTGGCTGCATCAATTTGCACCCGTCGCTTCTGCCGCGCTGGCGCGGCGCCGCGCCCATCCCGCGTGCCTTGCTTGCCGGCGATGGGAAAACGGGGGTGACAATCATGCAGATGGACGAAGGCCTGGACAGCGGCCCCCTTCTTCTTCAGGAGGAAATCCCGATCCTGGCCGGAGACACGGGCGAAAGCCTGGCCGCGCGCCTCGCCGAACTTGGCGCGAAGATGATGTGCAAGGCCTTGGCGGCGCGGGCGGCAGGCGAAATCACGCCAACGCCCCAACCGGAAACCGGCGTGACCTATGCCGAGAAACTTCGCCGCGACGAAGGCGCCCTCGATTGGCGGCTCGAAAACGTGGCGCTGGAACGCCGCATCCGCGCCTTCGACCCCAAACCCGGGGCCTGGTTTCCATACAAGGGCGAGACGCTTCGGGTACGAAAGGCCGCCCTCGCCCAGCCGACAAGCCAAGCCGCCCCCGGCACCCTGCTGGACGACCAGCTAACGGTCGCTTGCGGCAGGGGCGCCTTGCGCATTTTGGAATTGCAGCGCCCCGGCCGGGCCGCCCTGACGGCGGCGGCCTTTCTGCGCGGCCACCCCATGCCGGCCGGCACGGCGCTGGCGCTCCCGGAAACGGAAGCGCGGCCATGACCCGTTTCCGTTTGACGATCGAATATGACGGCCGTCCCTTCGTCGGCTGGCAGCGTCAGGCAAATGGCCTGGCCGTGCAGGAGGCGATTGAGACGGCCATCGAACGCCTAAGCGGCGAACGCGTCACCGTCCATGGCGCCGGACGGACGGATGCGGGCGTCCATGCCCTTGGCCAGGTCGCCCATTTCGATCTGGACCGCACCTTCAACGTGGACCGCATCCGCGATGGCTTGAACGCGCATTTGCGCCCACAACCGATCAGCATTCTGGAGGCGGTGCCCGTCGATTCCGGTTTCGATGCCCGGCACTCGGCAACGGGACGCTGCTATCGCTACCGCATCTTGAACCGGGGTGCGCCACCGGCGCTGGAGACCGGGCGCGTTTGGCATATCCGCACGCCGCTCGACGCAGACGCGATGGCAGACGCCGCCACGGTGCTGGTTGGCCATCACGACTTCACCAGTTTTCGCTCGACCTTCTGTCAGGCGGCGTCGCCGGTAAAAACCCTGGACACGCTTCGCGTCGAACGCAAGGGCGAAGAAATTCACCTGGTGGCGGAGGCGCGTTCCTTTCTGCACAACCAGGTGCGCATCCTTACCGGCACCCTGAAACTGGTCGGCGAAGGCAAATGGACGAAAGCGGATGTCGAAGCGGCCCTGGCCGCGTGCGATCGAACGAAGGGCGGCGCAACGGCGCCACCGGACGGGCTTTCTCTCGTCGCCGTTCGCTATGGTTTCGCAGCGGCGAAAAAAGCGTCCAAAACCGTTCGGTAGATTTCCGTCAACGCCTCGAGATCGGCAAGCGCCACGCGCTCATCGGTCTTGTGCATCGTGCTGCCGGCCAAACCAAATTCGACCACCGGCGCGACATCTTTCAAAAAACGCGCATCCGATGTGCCGCCGGTGGTGCCGAGCGCCGGGGCCTTGCCGGTGACCTGGGTGACGGCAGCCGCGACGAGATCCGTCAGCGGCCCCGGCTCGGTCAGAAAGGCTTCGCCCGTCACCGCGATTTCCAGCGTATAGGCAACGCCGCAGGCGTCGAGGCGCGCGCGCAAAAGCTTCTCCAGGCTTGCGGCCGTAAAGCCGTCGCCGAAACGGACGTTAAAGGCGGCCTCGGCCCGGCCCGGAATGACATTGGTCGCCGGGTTGCCGACATCAAGCGTGGTAATTTCCAGATGCGAGGGCGGAAAATGTTCGCTTCCACGATCGAGCGGCGCGCCCAGAAGCGCGTCCAACAGCGTTAAAAGCTTCGGAATCGGATTGTCGGCCAAATCGGGATAGGCCGTGTGGCCCTGGACGCCGCCGACGGCAAGGCGGCCGTTCAGACTGCCCCGCCGGCCGATCTTGATCATCTCGCCAAGGGCCTTCGGGTTCGTGGGCTCGCCAACCAGACAGGCGGCAAAGCGCTCGCCTTCCCGGGTCAGATGTTCCAGCGCCTTGGCCGTGCCGTTGACGGACCGGCCTTCCTCATCGCCGGTAACCAGCAACGCGATGGAACCCGGCAGTTCTTTCTCGCCGCGGCCTTCGAGAAAAGCCGCCACCGCCGCGCCAAAGGCGGCGAGCGCCCCCTTCATGTCGACCGCGCCCCTGCCGTAAAGGAACCCATCCGCAATTTCGGCGGCGAAGGGCGCAACGGACCAGGCCGCTTCGTCCCCCACCGGCACGACATCGGTGTGGCCCGCGAAACAGAAAACCGGCGCCGCGTCGCCAAGGCGCGCGTAAAGATTATCGACACGATCGACCGCGTCCGAAAAGGGAAGCCGCCGGCAGTCAAAGCCAAGCGGGCGGAGTGCGCCTTCCAAAACGTCCAGCGCACCGGCGTCTTCGGGCGTCACACTCGGACAGCGGATCAGCGCGCGCGCAAGTTCAACGGCGTCAATGGAAGTTGTCATTCCCGCAACAATTCGTTGATCGAAGTCTTTGCCCGCGTCCGTTCGTCCACGCGCTTGACGATGACGGCGCAGGAAAGGGCGGGCGCCGGACGGCCATCGGCAAGCGGCGCGCCCGGCAACGTGCCCGGCACGACAACGGAATAGGCCGGCACCCTTCCATAGGTCACTTCCCCGCTGGCGCGATCGACGATCTTCGTCGAGGCGCCGATATAAACGCCCATCGCCAGCACGGCGCCTTCTTCAACGACGACGCCCTCGGCAACTTCCGAACGCGCGCCGATAAAACAATTGTCCTCAATGATCACCGGCGCGGCCTGCAAGGGCTCCAACACACCGCCGATACCGACGCCGCCGGAAAGATGGCAATGCTTGCCGATTTGCGCACAGGACCCAACCGTCGTCCAACTGTCGACCATCGTACCCGCATCCACATAGGCACCAATGTTCACGAAGCTGGGCATCAGCACGACCCCCGGCGCGACGAAGGCACCATGGCGCACGATCGAACCGGGCACGGCCCGAAAGCCCGCCTCGCGAAATCGGTCCGCATCCCAGCCGGCAAATTTCGACGGCACCTTGTCGAACCAGGCGGCCGGCCCCTTTTGCGGATCCGATGGCCCCCCCGGCATGACCGACATGTCGGCAAGCCGGAAAGAAAGCAGCACCGCCTTTTTCAGCCAGGCGTTTACCCGCCAGCCGTCCTCGCCCCTCTCGGCGACGCGCAAACTGCCCGCATCCAGGGCGGCCAGCGCCGTTTTGACCGCTTCCCGGGCCGGGCTTCTCGTCTTTGGCGACAGGGTATCGCGCGCGTCCCACGCGCTGTCGATTTCCCTCTCGAGGGTCACGATGTCCATGCAATCCATCCTATTTCGCGTCCGGCATCCAATTGGCGGCGAAGATGGGCCAGCCCCCCTGCCCTGTCAACTCGCCCCGAACCCGCGCGTCTCTTCCAGCGGAATCGCCGCCAGCCATTCGGCGAGGTCGTCCACGACATAGTGGATATGGTCTTCCCATTTGTGAAGATCGCTTGCGCCAAATTCGGTGCGCAACCAAACCGTTGCCATGCCAAGGGCCGACGCCGGCACGAGGTTTTTCGGCAAATCGTCGATCATCGCCGCCTTTTTGGGATCGATCCCATAACGGTCGAGAAGGCGCCGGTAAATTTCGGGCGTCGGCTTTGGCAAAAAGTCGGCGGCTTCGATGTCGAAAATGTCCTCGAAATGCCCGCCGATACCGAGACGGGCCAGCACTTCCATCACATGCGTGGCAGGGCCGTTCGTAAAAATAAATTTCCGCCCCGGAAGCCGCGCCAGGGCGTTGTTCAAATCCGGATCGGCCAGCACGGGTGAAAAATCGACGGCATGGACGTAGTCGAGATAGCCGGCCGGGTCCACTTCATGATGCTCCATCAGGCCGCGAAGCGTCGTCCCGTAGCGGTGAAAGTAATCTTTTTGCAAGCGGTGCGCTTCGTCCTCCTCGACGCCGAGAAGCTCGCAAATGAACGCCTTCATCTTGCGGTCGATCTGCACGAACAGGCCGCAGCTGGCCGGATAGAGCGTGTTGTCGAGATCGAAAATCCAGCTCTCGACGCCCTTCAAGGGCGGCGGCGAGGGCCTAGCGCCCGGCAGATCCATGGTAGCCCTCCATCCCAACCCCTTGCGATCGCCCATTCGCGGCCAAAAAGGCCGTTTTTGAGGAATTCCTTAACCTTCCCCCTCTAGGCTCGCCCTAAGGAATAAGCCGCGATTTCGAAACAGACAAGGCTGGCGACGTGGGATGAACGGCCCGCTCGTAACAACGCTTTTTACCCGCCCGAAGGCCCGCCCGGCGCGCGTTCGCGTCGATCCCCTATTTGCGGCAAACGGCGCGCTGGCGGAGGCCCTTTTCCCGGCGCTCCTTGCCGATGGCCAAGGCCGGATCCGCCAGGGCAATGCGGCCGGAAACGCCTTGCTTGCCCGCCTCGACACAAAGGCCGCGGCAAATCTTGCTACAAAAATTTCCGCCGCCATCGACACCAACGCGGCCCAACAGCTTGAATTTTCCCCCTCGGAAAGCAAGGAAGCCGCCCTCGATCTTTTTCTGCTTCCCTTTCCCGAAGAGAACCTTGTTCTTCTGCTGGCCCACGACGTCACCCTCGATCGGAATTTGCGCGAGGCCTTGATCGAATCCCGCCAGCGCTACAAAACCCTGGTTGAAACGGCAAGCGACTTCGTTTGGGAAACGGCGCCGGATGGCCGCTTTTGCTTCGTCTCGTCCAAGGGCGTGCTGGGCTTCGACGCGGATGCCCTGCTTGGCCGCGATCCGGAAAGCCTGCTTTTCGACGCATCGGAAACCGAGCTTGTCCTTCCCTTCCGCACGACCCGCGCAATGGAAGAAGTTGAGCTTTGGTTCCGGGACGCCGAAGGAAAGGCGGCCTGCCTTTCCCTTTCGGCGCAGCCGCTTTTCGATGCCGCCGGCGCGTGGAACGGCGCACGCGGCACCTGCCGCGATATAACGGAAATGCGCCTGCATCAAATGGAGCTGGCCCAGTTTCAAAATCGGGAACGCCTGCTTCTTTTTCTAACCCGTACGATCCGCGACGAAGTCGAACCGGAAGCGATGCTGGCCCGTGCCGCTACGGCCATCGCGCGCGCCGCCGGGGCCGAAGGCTGCCGGATCGTCGCCTTGAACGACACGGGCGCGCCGGGCCTTCGCGCCGAGTTTGGCGCCCTGCCCGCTTTCGATGCGGAAGAAGCGGCCCTTCAAAATTCCGAAACCGTCTTTCCGATCCATTTTGAAAACCCCGAGGCCGGCCTTTTGGCAGCGACATCCTATCGCCAGCAGCGCAATGGCCTGGTCAGCCTTTGGCGAAAATCGCCGCCCTTCGGCAAGGACGAGCGCGACCTTTTAGCCAGCGTTGCCGGTCAGCTCGGCATCGCCCTTGAGCAGATCGCCGTCCATCGGCGCCTGTTGCATTTGTCGACGACGGATGCGTTGACGGGGCTTCTCAACCGGCGCGCCTTCCATGACAAGCTGGACCGCCGTTTTGCGCGGGCGGCGAAGGGAAGGGAAAAGGCGGCGCTGTTCTATCTCGATCTCGACAATTTCAAACAGACGAACGACCGCCGCGGCCACGCAGCGGGCGACGCGGCGCTACGGAAAGTGGGCAAAATTCTTGGCCAAAACACGCGCAGCGCCGATCTTGTCGCGCGCCATGGCGGCGATGAATTTGCCCTTTGGCTGGAGAACACCAACGCCACGGCAGCCGGGGAAAAGGCGCGCGCCATCCTGAACGATGCCGCCGCCCTCGCCGAATTTTCCGGCGGCGCGAATTGCCCCTTGGGCTTTTCGATCGGGATTGCCGTGTTCGACCCCGATCATGGCGAGACGCTTGCCGATCTTCTGGGCCGGGCCGACGCCGCCATGTACCAGGCCAAGCAAGCCGGAAAAGGGGACTGGCGCCTTGCCGGCACGCCGAAAGGAACGCCGCGATGAACGTCCTGCGGCAGACGCCCTTCGATTATGAAAAGGCCAAGGTCCTTGCCCGCGAAGGCGATACCGGCGCCCGGCGCCAGCTTGCGGCACGGGAGGACGTCCGTCCGGAAATTCTTTACTACCTTGCCGAAGACCGCGACGCGGATGTGCGGGCAGCGATCGCCGCGAACCAAAAAACGCCCCGGCATGCCGACGTTCTGCTTGCCCGCGACCTCGACGATGACGTGCGCTGCCGCCTCGCCCGGAAAATCAGCCGGCTCGTTCCGAACCTTCCGGAGGCAGCAAAAGACAAAATGCGCGAACACACTTTGGAGGTTCTCAAGATTCTTGTTGAGGACCGGCTGCCGCGCGTCCGCCAGATGCTGGCCGAAGAGTTGCAAGCAACGAACCACGCCCCACCGGAGGTGATCCGCAAGCTTGCCCAGGACGCCGACGCCGGCGTCGCCGTGCCGGTGCTCGAATTCTCGCCGCTGCTGACGGACGCCGATTTGCTGGCGATCATTGCGACCGATCCGGCGGAAGCGGCGATGACGGCGATTGCGCGCCGGGACGGCGTGCACGCGCCCGTCTCGGATGCGATCGTCGCGACGGAAAACGTCCCGGCCATCGCCGCCCTGCTGGCAAACCCGGTGGCGCAAATCCGGGAGGAGACGCTGGACCGCATCGTGACCCAAGCGCCCAGCACGCCTTCCTGGCACGAACCCCTTGCTCGCCGCGCCACCCTTCCGCCCCGCATCCTCCAAAAACTTACCGGCTTCCTGGCGGGCTCCTTGCTGCAGAGCTTGCAGAACCGGGGCGATCTCGATCCGGAAACCGCCCATGCGGTGGCGGCCGCCCTGGAAGAACGCCTGCGGAGGGAAGCGGGCAAACCGGCGGAGGGGGACGCGCGCGCCCTGGCCGCCCGGGACGTGCAGAACCTGTTGGAAGAAGGGCGGCTCGACGAAAAAGCGATCGCAACTGCGGTGGGCGAAGGCAAACATTTCTTCGTGACCGAAGCCCTTGCCGCCCTTGCCCGCACGCCGGTCAAAATGGTCGAGCGCATCCTCGGCACCGGCAATGCCGCCGCCGTTGCGGCGCTTAGCTGGAAGGCGTCGCTTGGAGCGCGCCTCGCGTCGCGCATTCAAACCCGGATCGCCCACATTTCGCCGACGGAAGCCTTAAGCACGGAGACGGACGCCTATCCCATGGACGAAGCGGCGATGCGCCTTCAACTCGATTCCTTTGCGCCGGCTTCGGAAACCGAGGCCTTAAGCGAGGCGGAAGAAACGGCACGCCCCCGGGGACCCGTCGATCCGGATTGGTCGCGCGACGACGGCGCCAAGGGCAAGGCGGCGGTGGACCCCGATTGGGCGGCAGGCAAAGCAGCCGATACAAAGCCGCTTGCCGAGCCCGATTGGGCCCAGGATGAAACGCCGGAGCCGGCCGAAGAAACGGACGATGCGATGGAAGCCGCCGCCACGGAAAAAACCGGGCCGGACGTCTAAAGGGCCGGTTACTCGGGGCGGATCAGCGTGCCGACGCCATGTTCCGTGAAAATTTCCAGCAACAGGGCATGGGGCACGCGCCCGTCGAGAATAACGGCGGCATCGACGCTTTCCCGCACCGCCCCCAGACAGGTTTCGGCCTTCGGAATCATGCCGCCGTGAATCGTGCCGTCGGCAATGGCCCCTTCGACGCTGGCCGCCGTCATCTCGGGAATGAGCGCCCCCTCCTTATCCAGCACGCCCACCACGTCCGTCAGCAAAAGCAGCCGCGTCGCGCCCACGGCCTGTGCCACCGCACCCGCCACCGTGTCCGCGTTGATGTTGAAGGTTTCGCCGCCATTGCCGCTGCCGATCGGCGCGATGATCGGAATGACCCCGGATTCAACCAGGGAATTCAGGACCGTCGGATTGATTTCCGTCGGCTCGCCGACGAAGCCGAGGTCGAGAATTTTTTCGATATTCGAATCCATGTCCCGTTTCGTCCGCCGCAATTTGCGCGCCCGAATAAGGCCGCCATCTTTGCCGGAAAGACCGACGGCCCGGCCACCGGCGGCGCTGACCGCCGATACGATTTCCTTGTTGATCGTTCCTGCCAGCACCATCTCGACAACGGCAACGGTGTCCTTATCGGTTACCCGCAGCCCATCGATAAACTCGCTCTTTACCTTGAGCCGCTCGAGCATTTTGCCGATTTGCGGCCCGCCGCCATGCACAACGATCGGATGAATGCCAACCTGCTTGAGCAAGACGACGTCGCGCGCGAATTTGGCCGCGAGCTCCGCGTCGCCCATCGCGTGGCCGCCATATTTAATAACAAACGTCTCGCCGGCATAGCGCCGCATATAAGGAAGCGCCTGAGAAAGCGTCTTCGCCTGGGCGAGCCATTTGGGATCAACCGTGAAATCCGTTTTCTTCATGGCGCGGGACTCTAGTCGAATTCGCCCGGCCGCGCCAGCGCAGCCAGATGCGCACGAAGCTCCGCCATGCCGACGCCGTCGCGCGCGGATGTAACCAAAATTTCCGGATGGGCCGCCCCATGGGCGCGGGCCTCGTCCTCCGTTTCGCGAAGCCGGGCGGCAAGCGGCCCCGGTTTCAGGCAATCGGCCTTCGTCAACACGATCTGATAGGAAACGGCCGTTATATCCAGCATTTTCAAAAGCTCGCGATCCGAATCCTTCAGCCCATGCCGCGCATCGACAAGCAACAGCACGCGCTTCAAACTTGTCCTGCCCTCCAAATAAAGACTGACGAGATCGGTCCATTGCCGCACGGTTTCTTTCGAGACGCGGGCAAAGCCATAGCCCGGAAGGTCGACAAGCACGAGCCGGTCGGCCAGGCGGAAAAAGTTGATCTGTTGCGTTCTTCCCGGCGTTTTCGAAGTGCGGGCCAACGCCTTTTGGCCGGTCAACGCATTCAGCAGGCTGGACTTGCCAACATTCGACCGGCCGGCGAAAGCAATCTCGGGCAGACCCGCCGGCGCCAACGCGTCCAAATTGGTCACGCCCCGGTCGAAGACGCACGCGCCCGCGAACAAAAGCCGCCCGGCCTCCAGGGCCGCCGCTTCGTTCAATGGGTTCGGGCGTTCCGTCGCCGCGTCCGTTGTTTTTGGCATGTTTTGATCCTCGGCGCTGGCCAAGGCCGCGCATGGCGTCAGCTTTTCGACGCTTCCCCGGCCGTCTGGCGCAGGATCATCCATTGCTGGGCAATCGAAAGCAGGTTGTTCCACGCCCAATAGATCACCAGCCCCGCCGGGAACGTGGCAAGCAGAAAAGTGAAAATGAGCGGCATGAATTGGAAAAGCCGCGCCTGAATCGGGTCGGCCGGTGGCGGGTTCAAACGGAACTGCGCCCACATCGTGACGCCCATGATAATGGGCCAGATGCCAAGCTGCAGAAAGTCCGGCGGCGTCCAAGGAATCAGGCCGAAAAGATTGAAAAGCGACGTCGGATCCGGCGCCGAAAGGTCCTTGATCCAGCCATAAAAGGGCGCGTGGCGCATCTCGATCGTTACGAACAGCACCTTGTAGAGAGCGAAGAAGACGGGCAATTGGATGAGCACCGGCAAACACCCGGCCAAGGGGTTGATCTTCTCCCGCTTGTAAAGCTCCATCATCTCCTGGCTCATGCGCTGACGGTCATCTTTCAGGCGCTCGCGCAGCTCGGTGACTTTCGGCTGCAGCAATTTCATCTTGCTCATCGAACGGTAGGATTTGTTCGCCAGCGGATAGAAAAGAAGCTTGATGAAGACGGTCAGCAAAAGAATCGCCAGGCCGAAATTGCCAAGCAATTTGTAAAGATAATCGAGCACATAAAAAATCGGCTTGGTCAGAAAATAAAACCAGCCGAAATCGACGCTGCGATCGAAAAGCGGAATGTTCAACCGGCTTGCATAGTCGTCCAGCAAGCGCACTTCCTTGGCGCCCGCGAAGAGACGGCTGACCGTTTCGATCGTGCCGCCCGCCGGAAGCGCCAGCGCGGGCCCACGGTAATCCACCTGATATTTATCCAGGCTGCCCGCCAGATGATGGGTGAAGCGGTACGCATTTGCAGCCGCCTGATCGGGGATCAGGGCCGCAAGCCAGTATTTGTCCGTGATCCCGATCCAACCGCCGTCGCTTTTTTGTGCAACCAGCGGTGTTTCCTGAAGGTCGTCGTAATCGATCTCTTCCAGGGTCTGGTTGAAAACGCCGAGCAGGCCCTCGTGCAAAATGAAAAAACCTTCGGTCTCTGGCGTGCCGGAGCGCGAAACAAGGCCGTAGGGGTAAAGCGTTGTGGGCGGCGCCCCGACATTCTTGACGCTGTCCGTAATGGTAAAGAGATAGGTCGCGTCGAGGGCGATCCGCCGGACAAATTCAAGCCCCTGCCCGTTTCGCCAGCGCAGGGTCAGCGGTTTTTCCGGCGTCAGCACCGCCCCATCCGCCTGCCAGAAGGTGTCGGCATGGGGGACCGCCACGCTGCCATCCGCCGCCACCCAGCCGAAATCGGCATAATAGGGCGTGGCCGTGCCGGCCGGCTGGAAAAGGACAATTTCCGCGCTCGTGGGGTCCGTCGTCTCGCGATAGGTCGTCAGCGCTAGATCATCGATGCGCCCGCCCTTCAACCGAACCGAGCCGCGAAGCCAGGGGGATTGGATGGCAACCCGCGTGTCAACCGCCAGCGCCGCTTCGCGATCCTGCGAACCGGGCGCGGCCGCTTCCGGCGCGCCCATCGTTCCCGCCGGCGCCGGCACGGCGCCGGTCCGTTCCGGCCGTTCCGGCGTGGCCGGAGGCGTGCCCTCCACCGCAACGGTTTCCGGCGATGGGTAGTAGCGATCGTAAAACGCCTGGAAGCTCAGCAAGATTCCAAGCGAAAGGACGACGGCAATAAGAAGGTTACGCTGTTCCATAAATCCCGAATGACGCGGCTAAAGGTTTTCCAGATGCAAGGCCGGCTTTTCGTTCCGTTCCGGCACGGGGTCGAACCCATGGCCGCCCCAAGGGTGGCAACGCCCAAGGCGCTTTCCGGCAAGCCAAATGCCGCGCCGCAGACCAAAGCGCGCAATGGCATCGCTTGCATATTCCGAACAGCTCGGCGCATAGCGGCAGCTTGGCCCAAGCAATGGCGAAAGCGCTGCCTGATAAAGCCAGATGCCCGCGCGCAAAAGATTTCCAATCGCCTTCATGCCGATCCTCCGGCGCGGGTCCCATTTGCTTCGGCCGATTCAACAAACGAATCGAGGCGATGAAGGGCCGTCTCCAAATCTGCAACCAGGCTGCGATAAGGCCGTCCAAGAGATCCGCGCCGTCCAATTACCACGTAATCACGTCCCTGCTTGCCATGACGGTCCAACACTTCCCGTACGACGGCGCGCAACCGCCGCCGGGCCCGGTTTCGCTCGACCGCGTTGCCAACCTTGCGGCTTACCGTGTACCCGACTCGCACATCTTCCCCCTTGGACCCTTTATGCGACGGGGTCCAGGATGCCACTTGAAGAATTAATCCGGGAGTAACCCACTTGCGACCTCGGCCGGCAATCCGAAGAAAATCGGCCCGATGCTGTAGACGCCCGACCGGCATCCGCACCCTTTAAGCGGAAAGGCGCTTGCGGCCCTTCGCGCGACGCCGGGCCAACACGCGACGTCCGCCAACCGTTGCCATACGGCTGCGAAAGCCGTGGCGGCGTTTGCGAACAAGAACGCTGGGTTGATAAGTGCGCTTCACCGATGATGCTCCGTCCGGCTTTGTCCTAGAGGCCCGCTGTATAAGGGCTTGGGGGTGGCAAGTCAACGCCGTCCGGGGCATCCGGCGCAAAGCGCCTTGGAGACGCCCAAAAACGCCCCTCTCACGTCCTTTTGATGGAGGGGCGCCTTGCCGCGCCCCTTGCGGGCCGTTACACCCGAAGGAACGCCGAGGAGAGCGCTTCATGACACCCCCTGCACCGGACACCGCCGCCGAACCCACGGCCAAAAAAGCCCCTTTTTGGCGCTATCTTCCCATTGCCGTCCTGGCGCTGGGGCTGACGGCGTTCTTCGCGCTCGACCTTCACCGCTATTTTTCCTTCGAAACCCTGAAGGAAAACCGGATGGTCCTGCAGGCTTTCGTCGAGCGGCATTTTCTTTTGGCGATCGCAATCTATGGCGCCGGCTATGCCATTGCCGTCGCCTTCTCCTTCCCGGGCGCGTCGATCCTGACCATCGCCGGCGGGTTTCTGTTTGGGCTGACCTCCGGCACCCTTGCCACGGTGCTTGGCGCCACCCTCGGCGCGACGGGGCTTTTTCTTGCCGCCAAGCTCGCCTTCGGAAATTTGCTGCGCAGGAAAGCAGGAAAGACCCTCCGCAAGATGGAGGCAGGCTTTCAGGAAAACGCCTTTCACTACCTTCTTGTGCTGCGCCTGGTTCCACTTTTTCCGTTCTGGCTCGTCAACCTTGCGCCGGCGCTTCTGGAGGTTCCGCTTCGCACCTACATCCTTGCCACCTTTATCGGCATCGTTCCCGGCACCTTTGTCTATGTCAGCATCGGCAATGGCGTCGGCGCGCTCTTCGACCGCGGCGAAACGCCGGACCTTGGCGTCATCTTCGAACCGGCGATCCTGATCCCGATCCTCGGCCTTTCCCTGCTTGCGCTCGTGCCGGTCGCCTACAAGAAAATCCGCGCGCGCAAAGAACCCGTTTCTTGAAAGAGGGAAACCCATGAGCACGCTTCTCACCCCCGACCTTTGCATCATCGGCGCCGGTTCCGGCGGCCTTTCCCTTGCCGCGGGCGCTTCGCAAATGGGCGCCGAAACCGTGCTGATCGAACGCGGCAAGATGGGCGGCGACTGCCTGAACACCGGCTGCGTTCCATCGAAGGCCCTGCTTGCCGCCGCCCATGCGGCGGAAGCGGTTCGGAACGCCGAACGTTTCGGCGTAAAGGCGACGCCGCAGATCGACTTTGCGGCCGTGCAGCGGCACGTGCAATCCATCATTGCCGCCATCGCACCGAACGATTCGGTGGAACGCTTTGAAGGCCTGGGCGTCCAGGTCATCCAGGCGGCGGCCCGCTTCGAAGGGCCGAGGGAAATTCTGGCCGGGGGTCAGCGTATCCGCGCCCGGCGTTTTGTGGTCGCCACCGGTTCGCGCGCGGCCGTGCCGCCTATTCCGGGCCTGGCCGACATTCCCCATTTCACCAATGAGACGATTTTCGAGAACGCCGAATTGCCCGAACATCTGCTGGTCATCGGCGGCGGCCCCATCGGCATTGAAATGGCCCAGGCGCATCGCTTGCTTGGCGCGCGCGTCACCGTGCTGGAGATGGCCGGCATCCTGCCCCGCGACGATCCCGAACTCGTCGAATTGCTGCGCACCCGCTTGCAAAAGGACGGCCTCCGCCTGCGCGAAGGCATCGCCATCGACCGTATCGAAAAAAATGACGGCAAAATTTGCGTCGTGCTGAGGGAAAAGGATGGCGGCGAAGAAAAAATTGAAGGTTCGCACCTGCTCGTTGCCGCCGGCCGAAAGGCGAATGTCGACGGCCTCGGCCTGGAGGAAGCGGGCATCGCTTACAGCCCGAAGGGCATTTCCGTAAACGCCCAGCTGCGCACAACGAACCGGCGGGTTTATGCCATCGGCGACATTGCCGGCGGGCCGCAATTTACCCATGTGGCGAGTTACCATGCCGGCATCGCCATTCGCAATCTGCTGTTTCGCTTGCCGGCAAAAGCCGAGACGGCAAACGTACCCTGGGTGACCTACACCGCGCCCGAGCTTGCCCATGTCGGCATGAGCGAGGCCGAAGCGAAGGCGGCAAAGGGCACCGTTCGCGTCTTGCGCTGGCCATTTGCGGAGAACGACCGCGCCCAGGCCGAACGCCTGACCGAGGGGCTGGTCAAAGTCACGACCGATAAGAAGGGCCACATCCTTGGCGCCGACATCCTCGGGCCCCGGGCGGGCGAACTGATCCAGCCTTGGGTGCTGGCCATTGCAAACGGGCTCAAGATCGGCGCCGTGGCAAGCACCATTGCCCCCTACCCGACCTTGGGCGAAGCCAGCAAGCGGGCCGCCGGCAGCTATTACGTGCCCGCCCTTTTCGGGGAACGGACGCGGAAAATTGTGCGCTTTTTGGCCCGTTTCGGCTAGGAACTATTTGTTTTTCCTTATGAAATCCGCTCCCTCTGTCCCAGGGAGCAGGCCGGGGTAAAATAGGGAATGACCTCGCAAAACCTGCAATTGCCCGGCTTTGGGAAAAGCCTCTCGGCGCGGCTGCTTGTGCTGACGATCGCCTTCGTGATGGTGAGCGAGCTTTTGATCTTCTTCCCGTCCATCGGCCGTTTCCGCACCGCTTATTTGCAGGAACATCTCAACGCCGCCCATGTCGCAACGCTCGCCCTCGAAGCGACGCCGAGCCTGGAGGTAAGCCCCGAGTTGGAAGAAAAGCTGCTCGACAACGCCCGCGTCGACGATGCGGCAACCTTCCACGAAGGATCGGCAACCTACATGCTTCGACGCGCCATGCCGACGCCGATTGAAGTTCGCTTCGATCTGCGCAAGGAAACCTTCTTTACCCAACTCCACGATGCGGTGAACGTGTTTTCCCAAAAAATCAATCGCGTGATCGAGGTGACCGGAAACCCGACGACGGCCCCGCAATCCGTCGTGCGTATCGTCATGGACGAACAGCCCCTTCGCGAAGCCATGTACGATTTTGCCGTTCGCGTCATCGCCCTTTCGATCGTGATTTCCCTGATTACCGCCAGCCTCGTTTACATCACGCTGCACCATTTTCTCGTCCGGCCGATGCGGCGGATCACGGCCAGCATGGTGGCCTTCCGCGAAGCGCCGGAGGATGCGACGCGCCGCATCGCCCCTAGCCACCGCATAGACGAGATCGGTCTCGCCGAACAAGAGCTGGCCCACATGCAGGAGGAATTGCGTCACGCCCTTAGCCAAAAGACGCGCCTTGCCGCCCTTGGCGAAGGGGTCACCAAAATCCATCACGATTTGCGAAACATCCTTTCGACGGCCTCGCTGGTTTCCGACCGCCTATCCCTCAGCAACGACCCGGAAGTTACCCGCGTCGCGCCCAGGCTTTTGGATGCCATCGACCGGGCCGTGAAACTTTGCACGCAAACCCTTGCCTTTGCGCGCGAGGGGCCGCCGCCCCTGCAAATCTCGCAGGTTTCCCTTCGCAACCTTGTCGACAAGGTGGGCGCCGGCCTTATGTTTGCCGAGAAAGAAAAACGCGTCTTCGCCATCGACAACCGGGTGCCGGCCGATTGCGTGTTGGAATTGGACCGCGATCAGTTTTACCGGGTGCTAACCAACCTCGCCCGCAACGCGGTGGAAGCGGGTGCCCATTGGCTGACGGTTTCGGCAAGCATCGGCAGCAACGAAATCACCATCGACGTTGCCGATGACGGCCCCGGCATTCCGGAAAAGGCGCGCGGGCGTCTCTTTCAGCCCTTTACCGGCTCGACGCGCGCAGGCGGCAGCGGCCTTGGCCTTGCCATTTCCAACGATCTCCTGGAGGCCCATGGAGGCAAGCTTGCCCTCGTCGAAACGTCCGAGAAGGGAACCTTGTTCCGCATTCATCTGCCTGCCAAAATCCACGTTCCTTCCCGCCGCTGGCGCGCCCTGCAAGGGGATGGGTCCGCGGCCTGATTTCACCTTCCTCGCTAGTTTTCCCAATCCAGGAAAGGCCAATCGATGACGATGGAGGAACGCGTTGTTCGCTATGCGAGCTGGGTAATCCGCTATCGCTTTGTCGTCATGATCGGCTGCATCGCCCTGACGGCGCTTGCGGGCCTTGGCATGGGCCGGCTGCAATTCGAGAAGGACTACCGCGTCTATTTCGGCGAGGACAATCCCCAACTTCAGGCGTTCGAAGCTTTGCAGGATGTCTATGGCCGCAACGACAACGTTCTTTTCGTGCTTGCGCCCAGGGACGGAAAGGTTTTTACCGAAGAAACCCTGGCCGCCGTTCGGGAATTGACCGAGGAAGCCTGGAAAACACCCCATTCGACGCGCGTCGATTCGATCACGAACTACCAGCACACCCGCGCCTATGGCGACGATCTGGTGGTGGCCGATTTGGTACCGGATGCGGCTGGGCTTTCGCCGGAAGTTCTTGAGGACATTCGGAAAACCGCCCTTTCCGAACCGCTGCTGGTGCGCCGGTTGATTTCCGAGACGGGCCACGTCACCGGCGTCAACGTCACCATCCATCTGTTGCAGCGAAACCCCAAGGCCGAAGAAGAAACCGTGGCCTATGCGCGCGAGCTGGCCGAAAAAATTCGCGCCGCCCATCCCAATATCGACATTTACCTGTCGGGCCTGGTGATGCTGAATGCCGCCTTTGCCGAAGCCAGCATCGCGGACATGGAGAACCTGACGCCGCTGATGTACGGCATTCTGCTGGCGGCGATGATCTTGATGCTGCGCTCTTTTGCCGGGGTGCTTGGCACCGTCAGCATCATTTTGCTTTCCGCCATCACCGCAATGGGGCTTGCCGGCTGGATCGGTATTCTGCTGACCCCATCCTCGGTGGGGGCGCCGACCGTCATCATGACACTGGCGGTCGCCGACAGCGTCCACATCCTGATTTCGATGTTCGCCGCCATGCGCCGCGGCATGGACCGCAACGCGGCCCTCGTCGAAAGCCTGCGCATCAACATGCCGCCGGTTTTCCTGACCAGCCTGACCACGGTCATCGGCTTCCTGACCATGAATTTCAGCGACGCGCCGCCCTTCCAGGACCTTGGCAACATCACGGCCATGGGAGTGGTGGCGGCCTTCTTCTATTCCGCGCTGTTCCTGCCGGCGCTGATCGCTTCGCTGCCGGTTCGCGGGCGTGCAAAAACCGACACCACCGGCGCGCCGATGGACCATCTTGCCAATTTCGTCATCGCCCGGCGCAAACCGCTGCTGATCGGCATGAGCGGGCTGATCGTGCTGGTCAGCCTGATGATCCCGCGGATCGCGTTTAACGACGAATGGATCAGCTATTTCGACGAGGAAATGGAATTCCGCAAGCACACGGACTTCGTCATGAACAATTTGACGGGCATTTCGATCATCGATTACTCGCTGGGGGCGGGCGAAAGCGGCGGCATCGCCGAACCCGATTATCTAAAGAACGTTGAACGCTTTACCGAATGGTACCGCCAGCAGCCCGGCGTTGTGCATGTCAACACCCTGACGGACACCTTCAAGCGCCTCAACCGGAACATGCATGCCGACGACCCGGCGTGGTACCGCCTGCCCGAAAGCCGCGAACTCGCCGCACAATATCTTTTGCTTTACGAGCTTTCGCTGCCCTACGGCCTTGACCTCAACAACCAGATCAACATCGACCGTTCCGCCATGCGCTTCGTCGTCACGACGGAGAACATGAACACCGAAGCCTTGAAAAATCTTGCCGCCCGATCCGAAGCGTGGCTTCGGGAAAACACGCCCAGCCACATGTGGGCGGAGGGAAGCGGCGGCTCGATCATGTTCGCCCACATATCGGAACGCAACATTCGCAGCATGCTGCTTGGAACCTCCATCGCGGTTCTGCTGATCGGGCTGACGCTTGTGATTGCGCTGCGCAGCATCACGATCGGCACGTTGAGCATGATCCCAAACCTGGTGCCGATGCTTCTCGCTTTTGGCTTTTGGGGCGCCATCATCGGACAGATCAACGTGTCCGCCGCCATTGTCGCGGCCATTTGCCTTGGCATCGTCGTTGACGATTCGGTTCACTTTCTAAGCAAATATCAACGCGCCATGCGGGAATTGAAACTAAGCCCCGAGGCTGCCGTCCACTACGCCTTTTCGACGGTCGGAAGGGCGATGGTGACAACGTCCGTTATCCTCATCCTCGGCTTTCTTGTCCTCTCCCTATCCACCTTCCAGGTGAACGTGACCTTCGGCCTGCTTTCCGCGCTTACCATCGCCCTTGCCCTGATGGCCGACTTTCTGTTCCTGCCGCCGCTTTTGATGTGGCTTGAAAAGAAAAAGGCGAAAGATGCTTAGCTGGCCAGGCGGCGCAGCACATAGTGAAGAATACCGCCGCTCTTGAAATATTCGGCTTCGTTCGCCGTATCGATACGACAAAGCAGGGACAGGGTTTCGCTTTTTCCATTTGCGCGCGTGATCCGGCATTCGACTTCCATGCGGGGCTGGATCCCATCGCTTAAGCCGACCAGGTCGAACGTCTCGCTGCCGTCCAGCTGCAACGATTTGCGCGTGACGCCTTGTGGAAAACAAAGGGGCAGCACGCCCATGCCGACGAGGTTTGAGCGATGGATGCGCTCGAAACTTTCCGTAATCACGGCAAGTACGCCAAGCAGCCGCGTTCCCTTCGCCGCCCAGTCGCGGGAAGAACCGGTGCCGTATTCCTTTCCGCCCACGACGACCAATGGCGTGCCTTCGCGCCCATAGGCCATCGCCGCGTCATAAATGGACATTTCTTTGCCATCCGGCATGTGCCGCGTCACGCCGCCTTCCGTACCCGGCGCCAATTCGTTTCGAAGCCGAATGTTCGCGAATGTGCCGCGCATCATGATTTCGTGATTGCCGCGCCGCGCCCCGTAGGAATTGAAATCGTTCTGGGCAACGCCGCGCTCGGTCAAATAATCGCCGGCGGGCGACGCCGCCTGGATGGCGCCGGCGGGCGAAATATGGTCCGTCGTCACGCTGTCGCCAAGAAGGGCGAGGGGACGCGCGCCCAAAATGTCGCCGATGGCCGCAGGCGTCTCGGCAAGCCCTTCGAAATAAGGCGGATGTTTCACATAAGTACTGGCGGCGTCCCATTGATAGGTTTCGCCGGCAGGCGCTTCAACGGCGCGCCATTCCTCCGGTCCTTCGAAAACATTGCCATAGCGCTTGCGGAACATCTCCGGCCCCAGCACCTTCTCGACGACGGCGTGGATCTCGGCATTCGTCGGCCAAATGTCGCGCAGGTAAACGGGGCCGTCCTTGCCCTCGCCGATCGGCGCCTGCTTCAAATCGACCGTAACGGAACCGGCCAACGCGTAGGCCACGACCAATGGCGGCGAGGCCAGGTAATTCGCCTTCACCAGCGGGTTGACGCGGCCCTCGAAATTGCGGTTCCCGGAAAGCACGCTGGTGGCGATCAGATCGCCTTTTTCGACCGCGGCGGCAATCGGCGGCGTCAACGGCCCGGAATTGCCGATGCAGGTCGTGCAGCCATAGCCAACCAGGTTGAACCCAAGCCGATCGAGGGGCGCCTGCAGGCCGGCGGCTTCGAGATATTCGGTCACGACCTGGGAACCGGGGGCAAGGGACGTCTTCACCCATGGCTTGACCGCAAGGCCCTTTTCAAGGGCTTTTTTCGCCAGCAAGCCAGCGGCAAGCATGACGGCCGGGTTCGACGTGTTCGTACAACTGGTGATGGCGGCAATCACGACGTCGCCATCGGAAACCGCGTAATCGGTGCCATCGACCGCAACGCGCCGAACGGTGGCGACGCCCGCCTCCCCGCGCGTTTTGTCGAAGGATGCCGGCACGTCGGAAAGCCGCAGGCGGTCCTGGGGCCGCTTTGGTCCGGCCAGGCTTGGCTCGACCTCGCCAAGATCAAGGCCGAGGGTTTCCGTAAAGACCGGGTCCGGATTGGCGGGATCGCGCCACATGCCCTGCGCTTTTGCGTAACGCTCGACGCGTTCGATCTCTTCTGCGGTGCGCCCCGTCAACTGCATGTAGCGGAGCGTTTCCCCATCTACGGGGAAGAAGCCGCAGGTCGCGCCATATTCCGGCGCCATGTTGGCGACGGTGGCGCGGTCGGCCAGCGGCAAATGATCGAGGCCGGGGCCGTAAAATTCGACGAATTTGCCGACGACGCCTTTTGCCCGAAGCTGCTCGGTGATCGTAAGCACCAAATCCGTCGCCGTGGCGCCTTCCGCCAAATCGCCGGTCAGCTTGAAGCCGACCACGTCCGGGATCAGCATCGAGATCGGCTGACCCAGCATCGCCGCTTCCGCCTCGATGCCGCCGACGCCCCAGCCGAGAACGGCGAGGCCGTTCACCATGACCGTGTGGCTGTCCGTGCCGACCAGCGTGTCCGGGTAAGCGACCGGCGCGTTTCCCCCTTGCCCCTCGGACGTCCAAACGACTTTCGCCAAATATTCGAGATTGACCTGATGGCAAATGCCGGTGCCGGGCGGCACGACGCGGAAATTGTCGAAAGCGTCCTGACCCCAGCGAAGAAAACTATAGCGTTCGCGGTTGCGGACGAACTCGCCCGCGACGTTCGCCTGAAACGCTTCCTTGCTGCCATATTGATCGACGGTGACGGAGTGATCGATGACGAGATCGACCGGCGACAACGGGTTGATCTGTTTTGCGTCCCCGCCCATTGCCACCATGGCGTCGCGCATCGCCGCCAAATCGACGACGGCGGGAACGCCGGTGAAATCCTGCATGAGCACGCGCGCCGGACGAAAGGCAATTTCCCGCTGGACGGTCCGGGTTTCCGTCCATTTCGCAAGGGCCTCGATGTCCGCGACCGTGACCGTCTCGCCGTCTTCAAAGCGCAGCAGATTTTCCAGCAGCACTTTTAGCGAAAAAGGCAACCGGGCAACGTCGCCGAGAGGCGCCGCCGCTTCCAGGCTGTAATAATCGTAGGTCTTGCCCCCGATTTTGAGCGATCGCTTGGCTTGTAACGTGTCGGATGCGATGGGGGGCATGAACTTTCTCCTTGGTTGCGGCGGGCCGAACCTAGCACGGTTTTTTGCCGCCGTCCCCACACCAAAAGATGCGAAAAAACCCGCGGAAAACCTGCCAAAAAGCCACAAGGCGCGGCCCGAACCCGGGCCCGGACCGCCCTTGAGCTTCCCCCCCAGATAGGCTAGGAAAATCCGCGCCGGCGGCCTTCTTCCCTGCCCCCCTTCCTCTTGCCCCGGCTAGGATGCAAACGGAACAACGAGAGTAAGGGCGCCCATGTCGGCGTTTACCGGCCAAGACCTTGCCTGCCTTCGCGGCGAACGTCTCGTCTTCAAAGGGCTCGATTTCGCCCTCGAAGCAGGCGGCGCGCTCGTGCTCACAGGCCCCAATGGCAGCGGCAAGACCAGTCTGTTGCGGCTGATGGCGGGCCTCGGCACGCCCCATGCCGGCGCGATCCGCTGGCACGGCGCCGCCATCGCCGACGACCCGGACGCCCACCATGCCCGGCTTTGCTTTGTCGGCCACGCAAACGCCACCAAGGCAAGCTTAAGCGTCACGGAAAATCTCACCTTTTGGGCGGCCCTCCACGGGACCGAGGAAAAGGTGCCTGCGGCCCTGAAGGCTTTTGGGCTCGACCGCCTCGCCGATCTTCCGGCGCGTTTTCTTTCGGCCGGCCAACGCCGGCGGTTAAACCTTGCCAGATTGCTGGCGACGGACGCGCCGCTCTGGCTGCTCGACGAGCCGGAGGCCGCCCTCGACGCCCAGGCGATGGAAGCGTTGCGCGCAAGCCTCGCCCAGCACCGTGCGCGTGGCGGCATGGTTGTCCTCGCCACCCATGGCGCCGACGCGCCCCCGGAAGGCGAAATCCTTGAACTGGTTGTCACCTGGGAGGAGAGGCGCTAGCCATGTGGCACTTCCCCGCCCTTCTGCGCCGCGAATTGAAACTCGCCTGCCGCCAGGCAAGCGACAGCGCGGCGGCGGTGCTGTTCTTTCTGCTGGCCGCCCTTCTTTTTCCCTTCGGCGTCGGACCCGAGACGGCGGTGCTGGCGCGGATTGCCGCCGGCGTCATTTGGGTGATGGCCCTGCTGGCCGCCATGCTTTCGCTCGAGCGTCTCTTTCAGACGGACTACGAAGACGGGAGCCTCGAACTGCTTGCCGTCGCGCCGGTGCCGCTGGAAGGGGTCGTGCTGGCAAAAGGCCTGGCCCATTGGCTGACGACGGGCCTGCCGCTGTTGGTGGCAAGCCCGGTCCTGGCGCTGCTGCTGCACCTGCCGGTTTCGGCGATCGGCGCCATGATGCTGGCGATGGCGCTGGGCACGCCGGTCTTGAGTTTTTTGGGCGCGATCGGCGCGGCGCTGGTTCTGGGCGCGCGCCGCGGCGGCGTCTTGCTGGCGCTATTGCTGCTGCCGTTGCTGGTGCCGGTTTTGATCTTCGGCGTGGCCGCCGTCGACGCCGCCATCCAGGGGCAAGACCCCCTGCCACGGCTTGCCGTGCTTGGCGGCTTTCTTATCCTCGCCCTTGGCTTCGCACCCTGGGTAAGCGCGGCGGCCTTGCGCCAGGCGCTGGAATAGGCTCGTCTAAAGGCATGTCCCGACTCGCCAATCCAAATCGCTTTCAGAAATTTTCGCGGCGCGTTCTGCCCTGGGCCGCGGGCCTTGCCGGGCTTGGCCTGCTTGCCGGGCTTGGCCTCGGGCTTTTCTTTTCGCCGGGCGATTACCAGCAGGGGGAAAGCGTCCGCATCATGTACGTGCATGTGCCGGCCGCCTGGATGGCCCTGGGCGTCTATACCCTGATCGCCCTTGCCAGCGGCCTCTTCCTCGTCTGGAAATACCCGTTGGCGGACATCGTGGCGCGCGCCGCCGCCCCCCTTGGCGCCGGCTTTACCCTGCTGACGCTGGTAACGGGATCGCTTTGGGGCAAGCCGACCTGGGGAACCTGGTGGGTATGGGACGCGCGGCTGACCTCGGTCCTTATTCTTTTCTTTCTCTACCTTGGCTACATCGCGCTTCAGAACGCCTTCGACGACGGCGCGCGCGGCGCCAAATCCGCCGCCGTGCTGGCGTTGATCGGCTTCGTCAACGTGCCGATCATCAAATGGTCGGTCGAGTGGTGGCACACCTTGCACCAGCCGGCGAGCGTGATCCGCCTGGATGGGCCCAGCATCCACATTTCGATGCTGGCGCCGCTTTTGCTGATGGCGGCGGGTTTCGCTGCCTTTTTCGTCGTCCTTCTCCTGATTCGCGTCCGCAGCGCCCTGCTGGCGCGAAAAATCCGTGCCCTTCGGCTTGTTCAAGCCGCCGCGGACCCGCATATTGGGGGGCGTTGAACCCCATCCCACCCCAAGCAACTCCGCCCGAGGCAAGGTGAGCGTGATCGAAAATTTCCTGGCGATGGACGGCCATGGCGCCTTCGTTTGGCCCGCCTACGGGTTCGCCTTTCTCGTGCTGGGCGGGCTGCTTCTTTGGAGCTTGCGCGAACTGCGAAGCCATGAGCGCAGCTTGCACAAACTTCGCCCGCAAGACCCGGACGCCGCATGACCCGCAAGCGCCGCCGTCTCGTTTTCGTGCTGTCCGGATTGACCGCCCTGGGCCTGGCGGCGCTGTTGATTCTTTCCGCGCTTGAAGAAAATCTCGTCTTTTTCTATTCGCCTTCGGATCTGCAAACCAAAACCATCGGCGCGGAAGAACGCATCCGCATCGGCGGGCTTGTGGAAGAAGGAAGCCTGACGCGCAGCAGCGACGGCCTGGAAGTAAATTTTCGGGTGACGGACCTGCGGACAAGTCTTGCCGTGCGCTATCGCGGCCTGTTGCCGGATTTGTTTCGCGAGGGCCAAGGCATCGTCGCGGAAGGCCATTTGCAGGCGGATGGCGTCTTCCTGGCAAGCGAAGTGCTGGCCAAGCATGACGAAACCTATATGCCGCCGGAGGTGGCGCGGGCCTTGAAAAAATCCGGCCATTGGCAGGAAGACCCGCCTGAGGAAAGCGAAGCGGAATGATCCCCGAGCTTGGCCATTATGCGCTGGTGCTGGCCCTTTTCGCGGCGGGCGTGCAGGCAATTCTCGGCCTGCTCGGCGCCATCCGCAAAGACGCCTATTGGATCTTGGCAAGCGGCCCCGCCGCCTCGACGCAATTCCTGTTCGTCGCCATCGCCTTCCTTGCCTTGACCCACGCTTTCGTCACGTCCGATTTTTCCGTTTACACGGTCGCGAAATATTCCCATTCCGCCAAGCCGCTGCTTTACAAAATCACCGGCGTCTGGGGAAACCACGAAGGCTCGATGCTGCTTTGGGCCTTCATCCTGGCCATCTATGGGCAGCTTCTCGTCTCGCTTGGGAAAAAACTTCCACACAAATTGCGCGCTTCCGTTCTTGGCGTGCAGGGGTGTCTTTCGACCGGCTTCCTCGCCTTTATCCTTTTTACGTCAAACCCCTTTCTGCGGCTGGACCCGGCACCGATGAACGGCCAGGGCCTGAACCCCTTGCTGCAGGACCCGGGCCTCGCCTTTCATCCGCCCTTTCTCTATCTCGGCTATGTCGGTTTTTCCGTCGCCTTTGCCTTCGCCATCGCCGGCCTGATCGAAGGCGACATCGGCGCCGCCTGGGCGCGGCGCTTGCGCCCCTGGGTGCTGGCCGCCTGGTCGTTCCTTACCCTTGGCATCGGCCTTGGAAGCTGGTGGGCCTATTACGAGCTGGGCTGGGGCGGGTTTTGGTTTTGGGATCCGGTTGAGAACGCGTCGCTGCTTCCCTGGCTTGCCGGCACGGCGCTTTTGCATTCCATCGGCGTCGTTGAAAAGCGCGAAGCGTTGAAAAGCTGGACGGTGCTGCTTGCCATTCTCGCCTTTTCCCTAAGCCTCATCGGCACCTTCCTTGTGCGTTCCGGCGTTTTGGTTTCCGTCCATTCCTTCGCCACGGACCCGGCGCGCGGCGTCTTCATCCTTGGGCTGCTGGCGGTGGCGATCGGCGGCGCGCTGGCGCTTTATGCCGCGCGCGCCCAAACGCTGAAGGCGGCGCCGGCGTTCAACCCGGTGTCTCGGGAAGGGGGGTTGCTGCTGAACAACGTGCTTCTGGTTACGGCAAGCGCCAGCGTTTTCCTTGGTACGCTTTACCCGCTTCTCCTGGAATCGGTAAGCGAAGACAAGGTCTCCGTCGGGCCGCCCTTTTTCAATGCGACGGCGTTGCCGCTTTTGTTGCCGCTGGTTTTCGCCATGGCGATCGGGCCGTTTCTCCCCTGGAAGAAGGCGGACCTCTTTCCGGTGTTCCAGCGCCTTTGGCTCGCCGGCCTCGCAAGCCTGGCCGTGGCCGCCGGCGCTTTCGCCTTTCACACCGGAAAATCGCCCCTCGCCCTTCTCGGCATCGGATTGGCCGCATGGCTCTTGGCCGGCAATGGCGTGCTGCTGGCGGAACGCTTGAAACTTTTTCGCACCCCCCTTGGGGCGAGCCTTGGGCGCCTTCGCACCCTTCCCGGCAGTTTTTTCGGCATGCTGGTCGCCCATTCCGGCATCGCCGTGCTGGTGGCGGGCATCACCGGGGCGACCCTGTGGCAATCGGAAGAAATCCGCGCCTTGAATCCGGGCGATAGCGTGGCCCTTGCCGGGTACGACATTCGCTTTGCCGGCGCGACGCGCGTGGCGGGGCCAAACTACCTTGCCGACCGCGGCGATTTTCGCGTCCATCGGGGCGATCGGCTTTTTGCCACCTTGACGCCGGAGCGGCGCTATTACCCGGTCGAGAAACGCTGGACGACGGAAGCCGCCATCCACACGACGTGGATGGCCGACCTTTACGCCGTGCTGGGCGAACAGGCGGAAGCGGGCGGGCCATGGGCCGTCCGTCTCTATCACAACCCGCTGGCGCCCTGGATCTGGATCGGCACGCTCTTGATCGCCCTTGGCGGCGGGCTTTCGCTGACGGACCGGCGCGTGCGCGGGAAAGGCCCCAAAGGCCCCACCGATCAGAAGCCGCAGATCGGGAAAGCCTGATCATGCGCATGAAATTTCTTGTCCCGCTGCTGCTGTTCGCCGGCCTTGTCGCCGTCTTTTTGGCGGGCCTCGGCCGCGACCCTTCCATCGTGCCGTCGCCGCTTCTCGGCAAGCCGGCGCCGGAATTTGCGCTGCCCCCCCTTGAAGCGGGGATGGCGGGGTTCAAGAAAGAAGATTTGCTGGGCGGCGCAACCCTCGTCAATTTTTTCGCTTCCTGGTGCGTGCCCTGCAAAGCCGAACACCCCTTGCTGATGCAAATAAAAAAGGAAGGCCGCGTCCGCGTGGCCGGCATCGCCTATCGGGACAAGCCGGAAGCGGCGCTGAAATGGCTCAAACAGGACGGCAACCCTTATGACCGCATCGGCAACGACCCCCTTGGCCGCACCGCCATCGATTGGGGCGTTTATGGGGTGCCCGAATCCTATTTGGTGGACCGCGAAGGGCGCATCCGCTGGAAACATGTCGGCGTGCTGATGCCGGACAATTGGCAGAAAGATTTTCTGCCGCGAATCGAAAGCCTGGAAAAATGAGAACTGCGCTGATTGCGCTTCTGCTGTTTGCCATGACGCCGGCCCTTGCCGTCGAGCCGGATGAAATTCTGGCCGACCCTGCCCTGGAAGCGCGCGCGCGCGAAATCGGGAAAGGGCTGCGCTGCCTGGTTTGTCAGAACCAGTCGATCGACGATTCGGACGCCGATTTGGCCCGCGATCTGCGCCTTTTGATCCGCGAACGCCTGCAAGCGGGAGATTCGGACGACGCCGCCCTCGCCTTCGTCGTCGATCGCTATGGCGATTACGTGCTGCTGCGCCCACCCCTGAAGCCGACGACCTATGCGCTGTGGCTGGGCCCATTGGTCCTTTTCGGCATCGCGCTTTTCGCCGTCGCCTTTTACCTGCGGCGGAAAAAACAAAGCCTGGAAACCCCGCGCACGCTTTCGGAAGATGAAGAACGCCGCATCCAGGAAATCCTGAGGCGCCACCCATGAGCTATTTCTGGCTGCTTGCCATCGTCCTTACCGGCCTGGCCCTGGTCGTCATGTTGCGCCCGTTCATCCGCCGGCGCGAAGCGGTCGAGGCCCTTTTCGAAACCAACGCCGATCTTGCAACCTGTCGCGATCAGCTTGCGGAACTTGCCCGCGATGTCGAGGCGGGTACGCTTTCCCCGGAAACGGCGGAAACGATGCGCGCGGAAATCGGCCGCCGGTTGATCGCAGCGGAAGCAAACGCGCCGAAGGCGCAATTTTACTTCGACCCCCTGCGGACGGCGGGCATCATCGTCCTAAGCGTCACCATCGGCGCCGTGATTGTGTACGCGCTTCAGGGCGCGCCGCTTCTTCCAAGCCGGCCCTTTCACGCCCAAAGCGCCACGGCGGACCCCAAGGGCGAGGTAGCGAGGCTGGCCGAAAAACTGGCAAAAAAAGTCCAGACGGCGCCGGACAGCATGGAGGATTGGATTCGCCTGGGCGAGGCTTACCGTTTCCTTGGCCGCTATAGGGAAGCGGCAGACGCCGTTTCGGCCGCCGTCGGCCTTGCCGGCACGGCACGGCCGGATCTGCTTGCCGTCTATGGCGAAAATCTGGTGTTGGCGGAAAACGGCAAGGTTACGCCGGAAGCAAAACGCGCCTTCGCTTCCGTTCTCGACTACGCGCCGAAGGACGTTTCGGCGCGCTATTACCTTGGCCTGGCCGACATGCAGGCAACCGATTTCGCCGCGGCGATGGGGCGCTGGCAGGATTTGCTGAAGGATTTGCCGGCGGACCACCCCTTGCGCGCGCCGCTGCAAGGCCAGATCGACTGGCTCGAAGAAAAGCGATCGGGCGAAGCGGCGGAATAATTCCGCGCGGCGATCTAGACCAGGTCTTTGCGCAGATCCGCCCGGGCGGTCGGATGAAAATCGAAGGGACCGGGGAAGGGGTTGATCTGCACCATGTGGCTGATGATCCCGTCTTCCGGATCGAAAAGATGCAGCAGGAAGCCGGGCGGTTCCAGCGTGTAGCCCGTCAAGGGCTCCTCAAAATCGAGGTGAAGCTGATGCGCCGTGCTGGGAGAAACGCTGGCGATGGCGTGCTCCCAGCGCACCTGGATTGGCCGGTGCACATGGCCGCAGGCGACGCGCTCGACCTGGGGATGGTCGGCAAGAAGGGCGCGCAATTTGTCGCCATTCCTACAATTCAGCGCGTCCATCTCCGGCATCCAGGTGCGGAACGGCGGGTGGTGCATGAAAAGAAGGGTTGGCTTGTCGGGCGCCTCGGCCAGCCGCGCCGCAAGCCAGCTTAGGCGTTCGTCGCAAAGCAGGCCTTTGTCGTCGCCGATGGTCGTCGAGTCCAGGCCGATCAGGCGCAGCGGATAATCTTCCACCACGTAGTGAAGAAAGCCGGTCGCCGGCAAATAAGGGTAGCGCGAACGCAGCGTGGCGCGAAGGTTGTCGCGGTGATCGTGATTGCCGGGAATCAGATAATGGGGCATTTCCAGCGGCGCAAGCGTTTCGGCAAGCAATTCATATTCGTCCGGCCGGCCGCAATCCACCAGATCGCCCGTCACGATGACGGCGTCGGGCCGGGGCTTGAGGCCGTTCAACCGGGCGACGGCGTTTTTCAGCATTTGCACCGGCTCGAACTGAAAATGCGACGGCAGGTTCGGCGACCGCACATGCAAATCGGTAATCTGGGCCAAAATCATCGGCAGCTCCGCTTTCACGTAAAAACCTTCTTAGAAACGGGACTCTAGCTAGCTTTCATGGCCCTTTAAAGGTGGGATAAACCCCTAAAAAAACAAGGGGAAACGCCGCGGTGCCGCCTTAGGGCCGGACCGGCGAAGACGGGGCAAACTCCCCGGTTTCGGCATCGCGGATCAACAGGCTGCCGGTGGCAACATCGAAATAGGCGCCGTGAAGATGCAGGCTTGCGGCTTCGACCCGGCGGCGGACGCCCGCGAAGGTCCGGAGATTTTCCAGGCTTTGCGCG
>Ga0209578_10000159_pt1 | contig 126983 bp, 120 predicted proteins | sample tdAd472_FD_187127 | JGI IMG/M metagenome (GOLD analysis project Ga0209578, IMG submission 187127) | Marine sediment microbial communities from the Atlantic coast under amendment with organic carbon and nitrate - tdAd47.2 (SPAdes)... | ecosystem: Environmental > Aquatic > Marine > Coastal >...
TGGTGACAACGTGAAGATGGAAGTGACGTTGATTGCTCCGATTGCGATGGATGAGGGTCTGCGCTTTGCGATCCGCGAAGGTGGCCGCACGGTAGGCGCTGGCGTGGTAGCCAAGATCATCGAATAAGCGATTTCCCTTGACAGACAGGGGGCGCAGTCTTAGACTTTCGCTTCCGTTTTTTTCGGGTTGATGTGGAATGGAATCCACGGGCTAAATCAGGCATTTTAACGTATTAAAAAATAAAGCATTTTTTGGGGTCAAGACTAGATGCAAAATCAACGAATCAGAATCCGGCTTAAGGCCTTCGATCACAAGTTGATTGATCAGTCCACTCAGGAAATTGTCGATACGGTGAAGCGGACGGGTGCTCATGTAAAGGGACCGATTCCGCTACCGACGAATAAAGAGCGTTTTACAGTGCTAATTTCTCCGCACGTAAACAAGGATGCAAGGGATCAGTACGAAATCCGCACCCATAAACGGTTGCTGGATATCGTAGAGCCTACTGAGAAAACGGTAGAAGCGCTCATGAAGCTGGACCTTGCGGCCGGCGTCGAAGTGCAGATCAGCCTGGGATAATAATCAGGCGTTAGATATTATCCGGTCAGCAGGTCTTTCGAAGACCCGGCGCCGGCGCTAACAGTCCAACTTTTAGCAGCAAAACAGAATTTTTAAACCAGATTGCCTGGCAACTGGTTCAGGGTCACTCACCATTTCGTTTTTGGGCGAAATAGGGTGGCGAACATGGTGTAACGCACAGGAAACATTAGGTTTTCGCCGCGGCCATAGTGGGTTAGAGCCCCGTACACGATGAGGTTAAGATAATGTCGATTGGTTTAGTCGGTCGAAAAAGCGGTATGACCCGCGTTTTCACCGAAGAAGGTGTATCAATTCCGGTGACTGTCGTTGAAGTGCAACCCAACCGGGTTACGCAGGTCAAGACAGTGGATTCCGATGGCTATGATGCCATTCAGGTAACAGCCGGATCCCGCAAAGCATCTCATTTAAAGAAATCCGAAGCCGGCCACTTTTCCAAGGCAGGAGTGGAAGCTGGTGAAGGTCTTTGGGAGTTTCGCACCGAGGGTGAAGACCTGGGTGAAATCGCTGCTGGCAGCGAGATTAAAGTAGATCATTTCGAGCCTGGTCAGATGGTTGACGTGACCGGTACTTCCAAGGGTAAGGGCTTCCAGGGTGGCGTGAAACGTCACAACTTTAAGATGCAGGATGCCACCCATGGTAACTCTATTTCGCACCGGGCACCGGGTTCCATCGGGCAATGTCAAACACCCGGTCGGGTCTGGAAAGGCAAGAAAATGGCGGGCCAGATGGGCAATGTCAGGAAGACTACACAAAGCCTGGAAGTAGTCCGAGTAGACGCTGACAATAACCTGTTGCTAATCAAGGGCGCAGTGCCCGGCGCAACCGGCTCCAGCGTTATTGTCCGTCCTGCGGTAAAGGCCAGGGGGTAAGTAAGCTGTGGAACTGAGTCTTGCAATGCCCGGAAATAAGACGGGCAAGGAAAAAATCTCACTGTCTGACGATACGTTCGGCCGTGAATTCAACGAACCCCTGGTTCATCAGACCGTGGTGTCTTATCTGGCTGGCGGTCGACAGGGTACGGCTAAACAGAAGACACGCTCTGAAGTGCAGGGTGGCGGGCGCAAGCCATGGCGTCAGAAGGGCACTGGTCGGGCACGAGCCGGCACCATTCGCAGCCCGATCTGGCGTACTGGTGGTGTGACATTTGCTGCACGTCCGCGTGACCACAGCAAGAAGCTGAACAAGAAAATGTACCGCGGTGCCATGAAGTGCATCCTGTCTGAGCTGATTCGTCAGGATCGCTTGATCGTAGTTGACAATTTCGAGCTGGACTCCCATAAGACCAAGGGTCTGGTAGCCAAGCTCCGGGAATTCAGTCTGGACAATGTCCTGATCGTGGCAGAAGAGGTAGCGGAAAATCTTTACCTCGCGGCCCGGAATCTACACACCGTTGATGTGCTGGATGTGGCCGGCCTGGACCCTGTCAGTCTGATCGGATTTGAGAAGGTGCTGATCACAGTACCCGCGCTGAAGAAGATCGAAGAGGTGCTGGCATGAATGTAGAGAGACTTTACTCAGTGATTCTGGCACCCCACGTTTCAGAGAAGTCAGCGATGATGGGCGAGAACAATAATCAGTATGCTTTCAAAGTGTCTCGCGATGCCAGCAAGCCCGAGATTAAGGAAGCCGTTGAAAAGATTTTCAATGTGGTTGTCGAAGAGCTGCAGGTGCTGAATGTAAAAGGCAAGACCAAGCGCAGTGGCCGCGGCAAAATTCGCCGCCGTTCTGACTGGAAAAAGGCCTATGTCAAGCTGGCTGCGGGTCAGGAAATCGATTTCACAGATCTGGGGTAAGGGGACACTAAGCGATGCCAGTAATTAAATGTAAACCTACTTCTCCGGGTCGCCGCTTTGTCGTCAAGGTGGTAAATCCAGATCTGCATAAAGGCCAGCCTTATGCGCCGCTGGTGGCTATCAAGTCGAAAACCGGTGGACGCAACAGTCAAGGTCGAATTACCCGCCGCCACGCTGGCGGAGGCCACAAACAGAAGTATCGTATTATCGATTTCCGACGCAATAAAGACGGCGTGGAAGCTAAAGTAGAACGGCTCGAGTATGATCCTAACCGGTCTGCCAATATCGCGCTGTTACTGTATGCCGACGGCGAGCGTCGTTACATTATCGCGCCAGCAAAAGTGAAGGCTGGTGATACGGTTTTGTCCGGCGAAGATGCGCCAATTAAGGTGGGTAACTGTCTGCCACTGAGGAAGATTCCAGTAGGTAGCACGGTACATTGTGTCGAATTGAAGCCGGGTAAAGGTGCGCAGATCGCTCGAAGTGCCGGAACGTCGCTGCAACTGGTAGCTAGAGAAGGTGATTACGCAACGGTGCGACTGCGTTCCGGCGAGATGCGTCGGGTACTGGCTGATTGTCGAGCTACTCTTGGCGAAGTTTCGAATTCAGAACATAGCCTGCGTTCATTAGGTAAAGCTGGCGCTTCCAGATGGCGGGGTGTTCGACCCACCGTTAGAGGTGTGGCAATGAACCCAGTGGATCACCCCCACGGTGGTGGTGAAGGACGTACTTCTGGAGGCCGTCATCCGGTATCTCCCTGGGGTACTCCGACTAAAGGTGCAAAGACCCGAACAAACAAGCGAACCAATAAAATGATCGTTCGCCGCAGAAATGCGAGTCGCTAGGTAAAGAGAGGAATTAGACAGTGCCACGTTCTCTAAAAAAAGGTCCGTTTATCGATCTTCACCTGATGAAGAAGGTTCAGACTGCTGCTGAGAGTAATGACAAGCGGCCGATTAAAACCTGGTCGCGACGTTCGATGGTGTCGCCGGACATGCTTGGCCTGACCATCGCAGTTCACAACGGTCGCCAACACGTGCCGGTATTTATTACTGAAGACATGGTTGGACACAAGCTGGGTGAATTTGCTGTAACGCGCACTTATAAAGGCCACACGGCAGACAAGAAGGCACGTTAAGAGGATATTGCAATGGAAGTGGTAGCAAAGCTAAAAGGTGCCCGCATTTCAGCCCAGAAGGTCAGGCTGGTGGCGGACCAGATTCGCGGCAAGGCCGTTGAAGATGCTTTGGAGATTCTGTCTTTCAGCCCCAAGAAAGGTGCTGGAATTATCAGGAAAGTTCTGAATTCCGCGATAGCCAACGCCGAGCACAATGAAGGTGCGGATGTCGATGAATTGAAGGTATCAACCATTTGTGTTGATGAAGGAATGACCATGAAGCGTATCATGCCGCGGGCCAAAGGGCGCGCCGACCGGATTCTGAAACGCTCATGCCACATAACAATTACCGTCGCTGACAGCTAGGAGTAACGGATGGGTCAAAAAGTACATCCAACTGGAATTCGGCTTGGAATCGTAAAGAAACACACTTCGGTGTGGTATGCCGACGGCCAGAACTATGCAGAGCAGCTGCTTATTGATTTGCAGGTGCGAGACTTTTTAAAGAAGCGCCTGGCCAATGCATCGGTTGCCCGAGTGGATATTGAACGTCCAGCTCAGACAGCGAAAATCACTATTTATACCGCACGTCCGGGTATCGTGATCGGCAAGAAAGGCGAAGATGTCGAAAGGCTGCGGGCAGTGCTGACGGGGAAAATGGGTGTACCAGTACACATCAATATTGAAGAAATAAGAAAGCCAGACCTGGATGCGCAGCTGGTAGCTGACAGTGTTGCTCAGCAGCTGGAACGCCGGGTCATGTTTCGACGGGCTATGAAGCGGGTAGTTCAGAATGCCATGCGACAAGGGGCTCAAGGAATCAAGGTACAGGTAAGCGGCCGATTAGGCGGTGCCGAGATTGCCCGTACCGAGTGGTATCGGGAGGGCCGGGTGCCTTTGCATACGCTACGCGCAGATATTGACTATGGTACCTCAGAAGCCAGTACCACTTACGGTCTGATCGGCATCAAGGTGTGGATATTCAAAGGTGAAATCTTAGACATCAATGAAGCCGCGGCGCCAGCGCAGAACAAATAGAGGACCACTTTGATGTTACAACCAAAGCGAACAAAATTTCGCAAGACGATGAAGGGCCGCAATCGTGGCTTGGCAAATCGCGGCAGTAAAGTGGATTTCGGGGAATTCGGTTTGAAAGCTGTTTCCCGTGGACGGCTCACTGCTCGTCAGATTGAGGCAGCACGTCGTGCCATGACTCGTCGAGTAAAGCGGGGTGGCAAGATCTGGATCCGTGTTTTCCCGGACAAGCCGATCACGCAGAAGCCACTGGAAGTGCGCCAGGGAAAGGGTAAAGGTAGTGTTGAGTACTGGGTAGCCCAGATTCAACCAGGACGAGTTATGTTTGAAATCGAAGGTGTGGATGAAGAGCTGGCGCGCGAAGCATTCAAGCTGGCCGCCGCCAAACTGCCATTCGATACAACCTTCGTGAAACGGACGGTGATGTAATGAACGCAAGCGAGCTGCGAGATAAGTCGGTTGAAGAGTTGCAACAGCAACTTGGTGAGCTGAGCAAAGACCAGTTCAATTACCGGATGCAGAAAAGTACCGGTCAACTGGGCCAGACACATCTGCTCAAGACGGTGCGACGCGATATTGCCCGCATCAAGACCATTATCTCCGAAAAGCAGAAGAGTGAATCTTGATTATGTCGGAAATCGAAACTGAAAAAGCTGCACGTACTGTGACAGGTAAAGTGGTCAGCAACAAGATGGACAAGTCCATCGTGGTGATGGTGGAGCGCCAGGTTAAACATCCTGTTTATGGGAAGTACATCAAGCGTTCAACGAAAATTCACGCACACGATGCGAATAATGAGTGTCTGCCAGGGGATGAAGTGACAATCAAGGAAGTCGCGCCGATTTCCAAGACCAAGTCCTGGGCACTGGTTTCAATCGACGGGCGTGCAGCACAGGTTTGATGCCTGGCAGTGGAATCAGCAGGTAAATATTGAGGAATTGCGTGTTCGTCGTCAGAGGCAAAAGAAATAGCCGGACGGGCGCAGACGGAGAGGATCGATGATTCAGGTACAGTCGTATTTAGATGTGGCAGATAACAGCGGCGCTCGACGCGTTATGTGTATTAAGGTGCTGGGTGGATCCCATCGTCGATACGCGCGTATCGGTGACATCATCAAGGTCACGGTCAAGGAAGCGATCCCTAGAGGCAAGGTTAAAAAAGGTCAGGTGCTCACAGCTCTAGTTGTGCGTACCAAACAAGGAGTCAGGCGTGGCGATGGTTCTTTGATTCGTTTCGACGACAATGCGGCAATCCTGTTGAACAACCAGGAAGCACCGATCGGAACGCGGGTCTTCGGTCCAGTAACTCGTGAACTTCGAAATGAAAAGTTCATGCGAATTATTTCACTGGCACCAGAAGTACTTTAATCAAACCGCCGGCGGCTCGAGAATCAGGATAGAGGCAAAAATGCGCAAGTTAAAAAGCAACGACGAAGTAATCGTTATAGCCGGTAAGGATAAAGGTAAAAGGGGCACTGTTACTCGCCTGCTAGGTGATCGAAAAGTGATCGTAGCCGGGATCAACATGGTAAAGCGTCACACCAAGCCTAATCCGAACGCAGGACAACCTGGTGGCATTATCGAGCGTGAAGCAGCTATCGATATTTCGAATATTGCTGTTTTCAATCCGGAAACCAACAAAGGTGACAGGGTTGCTATTAAAGTTGAGGAAGATGGCACGAAAAAGCGTGTTTTTAAATCGAACGATCAGGAAATTGATTAGCTACAGGCTAGCGAGTTATCAACATGGCTCTTAAAGAGAAATATCAGAACGAAGTCATACAGGCGCTTACCGAGCAGTTTGGTTATGACAATCCGATGAGTGTACCCAAAATCACCAAGGTGGTTTTGAATATGGGGTTGGGTGAAGCAGTTGCCGATAAAAAGGTGTTGGAAAGTGCGACCAGCGATCTGGCACAGATTAGCGGGCAAAAAGTAGTTGTTACCAAAGCTCGCAAATCCATCGCCGGGTTCAAAATTCGTGAAGGCTGGCCAGTAGGCTGCAAGGTAACCTTGCGTGGCCAGCGTATGTACGATTTTCTGGATCGGCTGGTCGGTATTGCAATTCCCCGTATCCGGGACTTCCGAGGCTTGAATCCCAAGGCGTTCGATGGTCGTGGAAACTTTGCGATGGGTGTCACCGAACAAATAATCTTTCCGGAAATCGATTACGACAAGATCGATGCTCTGCGTGGTATGGATATTACCATTACCACTACAGCGCAGACGGATGATGAAGGTAGAGCCTTGCTGGCAGCAATGAGTTTTCCTTTCCGCGGTATAACCGTGAATAAGGATGAAACAACAGAGGAGCCTTCTAATGGCTAAAGCATCAATGATTGCGCGCGAAGTTAAGCGAACCAAGAAGGTCGCTAAGTACGCAGAAAAACGACAGGCATTGAAGGTGATTCTTAAAGACCCGAACGCCAGTGATGATGAAAAGTGGGATGCGCAAGTAAAGCTGCAGAAAATGCCGCGCGATGCCAGCCCTGTGCGTCAGCAGCGTCGCTGCCAGTTGACTGGTCGCCCCCATGGGGTTTATCGCAAGTTTGGTCTATGCCGTCACAAGCTGCGGGAAGCAGCTATGCGTGGCGATGTACCCGGCCTGCACAAGGCAAGTTGGTAAGCTGGAGAAGAATCATGAGTATGTCAGATCCCATAGCAGATTTTCTGACCCGAATTCGTAATGCGCAGATGGCTGGCAAGAAGACTGTGACGTGTCCATCGTCCAAGATCAAGGTAGCAATCTGCAAGGTGTTGGAAGACGAGGGTTATATAACCGGTCATTCTATCGATGAAGCCGAGGGCAAGCCCAAGCTTAACGTGGACCTGAAGTACTATCGCGGCAAGCCTGTGATAGAAGAAATCAAGCGAGTCAGCAAACCTGGACTTCGTTACTACCGGGGTAAAGACGAGTTGCCCAGGAATCGGGCCGGTCTGGGAATTGCCATTTTGTCCACCAATAAGGGGTTGATGACAGACAAGCAGGCGCAAGCTGCCGGTATAGGCGGTGAAGTGCTTTGTACTGTTTTCTAGTGACCGGTTAATAGCCAGTTGAGCTTAAGAAAGTAGAGAAGATTAACTATGTCCAGAGTAGCAAACGCACCAGTAGTATTGCCCAAGGGCGTCGAAGCGACATTAAACGCCGGCAGTGTTGCTGTGAAAGGGTCCAAGGGCAATCTGAACCTGGATCTGCATCACGCTGTTGCTGTTGAGCAGGACGGCGACTCGTTGAAGGTTTCGGCCAGAGATAACAGCCGTAAATCAAATGCCCTGGCTGGAACCTTTCGTGCCCTGATCAACAACATGGTGGTTGGTGTCAGCGAAGGTTTTCAGAAGAAGCTGGAGCTGCAAGGTGTGGGTTATCGTGCCAAGGCGCAGGGCAAAACCATAAATATTACTGTCGGTTATTCTCACCCAATAGACTACGCGTTACCTGAGGGTGTCACGGCAGAAACACCGTCGCAGACAGAAATTGTCATTTCCGGGGCGGACAAACAACGCGTCGGTCAGGTCGCTGCTGAGATTCGCGATTTCCGTCCCCCCGAGCCCTATAAGGGCAAAGGGATTCGCTATGCTGACGAACGCGTGTATCGCAAAGAAGCGAAGAAGAAATAGGGTTTAGGATTATGAGCTTGAAAAAACAGTCCCGTCTTCGTCGCGCTCGACGCGCCAGGGCGAAAATCAGTGAACTGCGTGTTAATCGCCTGTGCATTTATCGCACACCGCGGCACATTTACGCGCAGATCATTGCGCCGACTGGTAGTGAGGTACTGGCAAGCGCATCAACGTTGGATAAGTCCCTGCGCAGCGGTAAGACTGGAAACGTTGAAGCGGCGAAGAAAATTGGTGAATTGATTGCTGAGCGAGCGAAAGCTGCTGGAATCAGTAAAGTGGCTTTTGATCGCAGTGGTTATAACTACCACGGCCGAGTAAAAGCACTTGCTGATGCGGCGCGTGAAGGCGGTCTGGATTTCTAAGGATTTAGAGATATGGCATTTAAAAACGAGCCGAACAAGAACGAAGAGGGTCTGCAGGAAAAACTGATCCAGGTAAACCGTGTAGCTAAAGTGGTCAAGGGTGGCCGTATCTTTGGTTTTACGGCGCTGACTGCTGTCGGTGACGGAAATGGCCGGGTTGGTTTTGGTCGTGGCAAGGCACGAGAGGTTCCATTGGCTATACAGAAGGCCATGGAGTCCGCTCGCCGAAATATGATCACCGTTTCCCTGGACGGTCATACTTTGCAGTATCCGATCAAGGCTCGCCATGGTGCATCCAAGGTTTATATGCAGCCTGCCTCTGAAGGTACCGGTGTAATCGCCGGTGGTGCGATGCGAGCGATTCTGGAACTGGCTGGTGTGCAAAACGTTCTGGCCAAGTGTTATGGCTCTACCAATCCAGTGAACGTGGTGCGGGCCACATTTAAAGGTTTGAAGGACATGCGGGCGCCCGAAGACGTGGCCGCCAAGCGTGGCAAAACTGTTGAAGAGATTGTGGACTAGGTTATGGCCAGCAAGAAAATCAAAGTGACTCTGGTTCGCAGCCCGGTCGGTCAAATGTCCAATCATCGCGATTGTGTGCGTGGCCTCGGTCTGCGAAGAATGCACCACACGGTAGAATTGGAAGATACACCTGCCGTGCGTGGAATGATTAATAAAGTGCGTTATCTGCTTGCTGTTGAAGGCGAGTAGGATCGACAAAAGGTTATCGAGGATAGACTGATGCGATTGAATTCATTGAGTCCGGCACCAGGTAGTATCAAAGCGCGTAAGCGTGTTGGTCGTGGTATTGGTAGTGGCTGGGGTAAAACCTGTGGTACCGGGCACAAAGGACAGAAGTCTAGAAGCGGTGGATCCGTCAGCCCGGCATTCGAAGGCGGCCAGATGCCCCTTCATATGCGACTGCCGAAGTACGGTTTCAGCTCAAGAGTCGGTCGTACTACAGCAGAAGTTCGTACTGCCGAACTGAACAAGGTGGATGCGGACGTGATTACTATCGATGCGCTGCGTAAGGCCAAACTGATCTCGTCCAATATCAGCCGGGTTAAGGTAATGTTGTCCGGTGAAGTGAACAAGGCGGTTACCTTGCAGGGAATCGGTGTAACAAAAGGTGCAAAGGCAGCGATTGAAGCTGCTGGTGGAAAAGTAGAGTAAGAGTAGGTTAAGGGTAAAGTAACTAGTACTGCGTAATCAAAAGGCAGCAAACTGAAAATGGCAACGAAACCGAACATAAATCCGGAAAACATCGGAGCCGGTCTGGGAGAACTTAAGTCCAGGCTGCTGTTCCTGCTGCTTGCCATTTTTATTTACCGAATTGGCACGCACATACCGGTACCTGGCATCGACCCTATCCAGCTGTCACTGTTTTTTGACCAGAACGAGAATACCTTTGCCGGCATGATCAACATGTTTGGCGGTGGTGCGCTGGAACGCATGAGTATCCTGGCTTTGGGTATCATGCCTTACATTTCTGCTTCCATCATTATGCAGCTGTTAACTGCAGTCAGCCCGCAACTGGATCAGCTGAAGAAAGAAGGTGAATCCGGTCGTCGCAAAATTACCCAGTACACTCGATATGGGGCGCTGGGGCTGGCTCTGGTACAAGGTGCCGGCATGACCGTTGGAGTGCTTTCTCCCATGGCTTATGCACCAGGCCTGGCTTTCAATGTTACCGCAATCATCTCTTTGGTGACTGGCGCCATGTTCATGATGTGGCTGGGTGAGCAGATAACCGAGCGGGGTATCGGCAACGGCATCTCCATGTTGATTTTTGCAGGTATTGTCGCAGGCTTCCCGGCAGCCATAGGCACCTCGCTGACACAGGCATACGAGGGGCAGATAAGTGGCGTATTACTGTTGCTGGTGGCCGTCATTGCGGTCGGAGTCGTGGCTTGTATCGTTTATGTAGAACGCGCACAGCGTCGGATTACAGTCAACTACGCCAAACGCCAGCAAGGGAGAAAAATGTATCAGGCCCAGGCCAGTCATCTGCCGCTGAAAATCAATATGGCAGGGGTAATTCCGGCTATTTTTGCCAGCAGCATACTGTTGTTTCCAGCCTCGCTGGGACAATGGTTTGGTCAATCGTCCCAGGGCTTTGAATGGATGCAGGACCTGGCTTTGTTGATCGGCCCGGGCCAGCCGTTATACATCATTGTTTTCAGTGCCATGATCATCTTTTTCTGCTTTTTCTATACTGCGCTGGTTTTTAATCCGCGGGATGTGGCAGATAACCTGAAGCGCTCAGGAGCATTTATTCCTGGCATTCGCCCCGGTGAACAGACAGCCAAGTACATAGACGGGGTCATTACCCGGTTAACCATGTTCGGTGCTATCTACATTACCCTGGTATGTCTGTTACCGAATTTTATGCAGATGCTGGCCAATGTACCGTTTAACCTTGGCGGAACTGCGCTACTGATCGTGGTAGTGGTAACCATGGATTTCTGGTCGCAGGTGCAGTCGCATTTGATGGCCCATCAGTATGACTCGCTGATGAAGAAGTCAAAATTGAGCAATTACGGACGAAGTGGCATATAGGCTAGCCGTTTCAGGAGTGGAGAAGTGAAAGTACGAGCTTCAGTAAAGAAAATTTGCCGTAACTGTAAGGTCATTAAGCGTAATGGCACAGTACGAGTAATTTGTAAAGAGCCCAGGCATAAGCAGCGCCAGGGTTAATTGGGCGAAGTAAAGACCAGGGTGTTCGGTTGATTTTTAGGGAACCTGGGACTATGCTATCGCGCCTTTTGTGACGGGCATCAGCCAGGAAGACAGATTGAAATCCGACCTGAGAAGTCGCCAAATTGACAGGAAATAGCGGAGTAAACTATGGCACGTATTGCCGGTGTCAACATACCAGATAATAAGCATATCGTGATTTCATTGCGATATGTGTACGGCGTTGGTTCGACTACCGCCAAGGCTATATGTGAGAAGACAGGTATTGTACCGTCGACTCGTACCAGCGAATTGTCGCCGGAACAGCTCGACGAGTTGCGTGCCGAAGTGGCCAAATTGACGGTTGAAGGTGACCTGCGCCGCGAAATATCCATGAACATCAAGCGACTGATGGATCTCGGCTGTAACCGGGGTATTCGCCATCGACGGTCGTTACCGGTGCGGGGTCAGCGAACCAAGACTAATGCGAGAACTCGTAAAGGTCCGCGTAAACCGATCAGAAAATAATTGCTACCAGTTGAGATAGAGTATGGCAAATCCAGGCACAAAGGGAACCAAGAAAAAGGCGCGTAAGGCAGTCATCGACGGCATTGCGTTTATTCACGCGTCTTTTAACAACACGATTATTACTATCACCGATCGCCAGGGTAATGCTCTGAGCTGGGCAACTGCGGGCGGGTCGGGTTTTCGCGGTTCCAGAAAAAGTACGCCTTTTGCTGCGCAGGTAGCTGCGGAGAAGGCTGGCAAGCAAGCTATTGAGCTTTATGGGCTGAAGAATCTTGACGTCAAGGTTAATGGTCCGGGACCAGGACGTGAATCTGCGGTTCGCGCCTTAAATGCTTGCGGTTTGAAAGTGAGCAATATTACGGATGTGACACCGATTCCTCACAATGGGTGTCGGCCACCGAAGAAGCGAAGAGTCTAGATTAGAAGAATCAGATAGTTCCAGAATTCGACACTGCCAAGATAAATACTGAATTCAATTTTGGAACGATACCAAACACAATCGAGTTAAGACACAGTATAGATAAGTTAAGACAAGATAGAGACCAAGTAACCTCGAGTTACAGGAGAACCCTATGGCCCGCTATTTAGGCCCAAAATGCAAACTGTCACGACGCGAAGGCACCGATCTGTTTTTGAAGAGCGGTGTTAGACCGATCGACAGTAAATGCAAGACAGACACGATCCCAGGGCAGCATGGCCAGCGTCGCGGCCGCCTGTCTGACTACGGGGTGCAGTTACGTGAAAAGCAGAAGGTACGTCGAACTTACGGTGTACTGGAAAAGCAGTTCCGTGGTTACTACAAGGAAGCCGCCCGGTTGAAAGGTGCCACCGGTGAAAACCTGTTACAACTGCTGGAAAGCAGGCTTGATAACGTGGTTTATCGCATGGGTTTTGGTTCCACCCGTGCGGAAGCTCGACAGCTGGTTTCACACAAAGCCATTCTGGTGAATGGTACGGTCGTCAATATCCCTTCCTATCAAATGGCGGAAGGCGATGTGGTATCGATCCGTGAAAAGGCAAAAGAGCAGCTGCGAATCAGGTCTGCCTTGGAACTGGCTGGCCAGCGAAGTCCGGTCGAGTGGATGTCAGTAGATATGACCAAGCTGGAAGGCCAGTTTATCCGCAAGCCGGATCGCGAAGATTTGTCCGCCGAGATCAATGAAAACCTGATCGTCGAGCTTTATTCCAAGTAGCAACCCAGTTAATTGCCAAGGCAAAAGGTGGATTCATGCAAATATCGTTGTCGGATTTTTTAACGCCACAAGTGGTCCAGGTCGACGAGTACGACAAGTGCCATTCCAAGGTCGTTCTGGAACCCCTGGAGCGTGGTTTTGGTCATACCCTCGGGAATGCCCTGCGACGGATATTGCTGTCGTCGATGCCAGGAAGTGCTGTTGAAGAAGTAGAGATCGATGGCGTGGTTCACGAATACAGCACTATTGAAGGCGTGCGCGAAGATGTCATTGAAATCCTGCTGAACCTCAAAGGTCTGGCAGTGGTGTTGAATAGTGGCGAAGAAGCAATTCTTACCCTGTCCAAAAAAGGACCGGGCGTAGTGACTGCCGGTGATATTGAAACAGATCATGGTGTCGAAATTGTTAATCCCGATCATGTAATTGCCAATCTTAACAAGAATGGTGAATTAAACATGCGTCTTACAATTCGCAAGGGGCGTGGATATTCACCTGCGGACAGTCGAGTAGAAGACGATGATGAAACGCGAGCAGTAGGTAAGCTGCTGCTGGATGCGTCCTACAGCCCGGTTACCCGAGTATCTTATTCGGTGGAAAACGCCAGGGTAGAACAGCGTACGGACCTGGACAAGCTGATCATCGATATAAAGACGAATGGAACTATCGACCCCGAAGAAGCGATCCGCCGTGCGGCAACGATTCTTCAGCATCAGCTAGCGGTTTTCGTCGACCTGCATAGTGAAATAATTTCCGAACCGGAAGAGCACGAAGATGAGATAGATCCTATCCTGCTGCGACCGGTAGACGATCTTGAATTAACCGTCAGATCAGCAAACTGTCTGAAGGCGGAAGATATTTACTACATTGGTGACCTGATTCAGCGCACCGAGGTAGAGTTGTTGAAAACTCCAAACCTTGGCAAGAAGTCACTGACCGAAATCAAGGACGTGCTGGCAACCAGAGGCTTGTCTCTGGGACTGCGTCTGGAAAACTGGCCGCCCGCCAGTCTGAAATCAGACGACCGCGCGGCTTGAGATATAAAATAGGAATCAGATATGCGTCATCGACATAGTGGGCGTCAACTTAATCGAAACAGCTCTCATAGAAAAGCCATGTTTCGCAACATGGCCGTTTCTCTGGTTGAGCATGAAGTCATCAAGACTACACTAGCCAAGGCGAAAGAGCTGAGGGGTGTGGCCGAGCCGCTGATTACTTTGGCCAAGAATGACAGCGTTGCGAATCGCCGCTTGGCATTCAGTCGTGTCCGGGACAAGTCTGCTGTCGGTAAGTTGTTCTCGGAACTTGGTCCGCGTTACGCGCAGCGTCCTGGTGGCTATATCCGCATACTCAAGTGCGGTTATCGTGCCGGAGATAAAGCCCCCATGGCTTTTGTCGAGCTGGTTGATAGACCGAGAGACGAGGATCTGGACGAAGATTAAGACATCCAGTCTATGAGTGATCGGATCACTCTATGCTCAAGGAAAGTTTGTTATTGAAAAAGCCGGGTCTGACTCGGCTTTTTTCGTTGCGGATGGCAGCTGCCAAAGACAAGAACCTCCTGTAGTTGCGAGGTGAAGGAGAATTTAAATGGCTACATCATTCAATCCCCCAGTGCGTACACTGATGGGCCCAGGTCCATCCGATGTAAGCCCGCGGGTCCTGCAAGCTCTCTCTCGACCCATTATTGGGCATCTTGATCCGGAGTTCATCAGGATGATGGATGAGATCAAACAGCTTCTTCAGTATGCATTTCAAACCAGTAATGAACTGACACTGCCTGTTTCGGCTCCTGGCTCGGCAGGAATGGAGACCGTATTCGTAAATCTGTTGGAACCCGGTGATCAGGTGGTGGTATGCCAGAACGGTGTGTTTGGCGGGCGCATGAAGGAAAACGTGGAACGATGTGGTGCCGAAGCCATAATGGTCAGCAATGAATGGGGTAATCCTGTTGAAGTCACTGAAGTCGAAAGTGTGTTGGCAAGTCATCCCAATGCCAAAGCCCTCTCATTTGTACATGCCGAAACTTCCACCGGTGCGCGCAGTGATGCGCAGGCTTTATGCCAGCTGGCACAGGACCATGGCTGCCTGAGTATTGTCGATAGTGTGACAGGCCTTGGTGGCATTGAGCTCAAGGTCGACGACTGGGGAATTGATGCGATTTACTCCGGTACACAGAAGTGTCTTTCCTGCGTGCCAGGCCTTTCCCCGGTTAGCTTCAGCGATCGGGCGGCGGAGGTAATCAGGAGTCGCAGCCAGCGTGTTCAAAGCTGGTTCCTGGATCTTAATCTGGTGATGGCCTATTGGGGTAGTGGTGAAAAACGAAGCTATCACCACACCGCTCCGGTAAACTCATTATATGGCCTCCACGAAGCATTGGTCATGTTGAAAGAAGAAGGGTTGGAACAATCCTGGGCACGCCATAAGAAAAATCACCTGGCATTTGCCGCCGGCATCGAGGCGATGGGCTTGTCGTTTGTGGTGGACCCAGATTACCGCCTGCCGCAACTTAATGCCGTCACGGTTCCGGAAAATGTTGACGAGGCAGTGGTCAGGTCGAGACTGTTGGCGGACTATGGGCTGGAAATTGGCGCTGGATTAGGCAGTCTGGCAGGCAAGGTCTGGCGTATTGGTCTGATGGGTTTCGCGTCCAACCAGAAGAATGTGCTGTTGTGTCTGACTGCTCTTGATGAGGTGTTGTCTGATCTGGGGACGAATATCGATCGCGGTGCGGCAATTACTGCAGCACAGCGTTACTATCAGGGGAATTAGTCTCTTTTGTCGCGCTCTTTTCCCAAGCCGGGCCAGATCTTAAGGAATCTCTGATTAACTGGTCGTTAATGGATACCACCAGCACAAGTGATGTGGGTTTAAGAAACCTTCTGGAGCTGTTGTTGCTCGCCGCGCTCTGGGGAGGTTCTTTTTTATTGTTGCGGGTGACTGCTCCTTCATTTGGGCCGATCTTTCTGATCGAAATGCGCGTCCTCATTGGTCTGGTAGTGCTGCTACCCATTTTGTTCTTTTACGGTAAACAGACGGAGTTGTTTGCCCATTGGCGTGTCATCGCTTTGGTCAGCCTGACCAATATGTGTCTGCCATTTTGTTTGCTTGCCTTTGCCAGTCTGTCGCTTGGTGCAGGGGTGATTTCCATATTAAATGCCACCGTGCCTTTTTTTGCCGCTGTTCTCGGGTTGATGCTGTTTGGCCAGTCGATAACCTTGGCCGCTGCCTCTGGTCTGGTCGTAGGCTTTTCCGGGGTAGTGGTGCTGATGGCAGGAGACGTTCAGTCAGCAGGGGCGGGTTCCACTCTGCTTGCCTTCGCTGCCGGTTTAACTGCGGCACTACTCTACGGTTTTTCAGCCAACGTCATCAATCGCAGACTGTTGGGTGTCAGTGGTCTGGCGATTACTACTGGAAGTTTGTTTTTTACCGTTGTTTACCTGTTGCCCGCGCTGTTCTGGAATATGCCGGATTCCATGCCGGAGGGCATAATGTGGTTATACGTCTTCATACTTGGGACTGCCTGCACCGGCTTCGCTTACATACTGTTTTATCGCCTGATCATGCGTTTGGGCGCCTACCAGACATTGACGGTAACTTACCTGGTACCGGTATTCAGCATAGTTTACGGGGTGTTGCTGCTGGCTGAGAACGTCACCGGTGTAATGTTGGCGGGCTCTTTACTGGTGCTTCTTGGTGTTGCAGTGACAACCGGCCGTCTCAATTTATTGCCAATCAGATCACAGTCCTGAACTTCAACTGATCGGTATCTATCAGTTTTCTCCTGCCCTTCGAATTTCTCACTTTCGATCTTGAAATGACCGGTTTTCGGGATTGCGACCTGGGTCAACGTTAGCGGCTTCTGAATTATACGAAAATACTGCCAATTCCTAATAATTCAGTAAGCTCTACGGGAAGTAGAAATGCGTACAGATAGCGTTATGAAAGTGGTGAAAGTCGATGCCGCCGAGCAGGAACAATCACCTGTAGTCAGCCCTCGTTTCGATCTCCAGCCTCCACCGTTCGCAGGATTGATGGATGGACCGGATTACACCAATTGCCTGGTGGGGGTTGAAGTTCACCGCAATCAGCGGATCAAGGGAAAATTGTGCCGATTTGATGCGGACGCCGAGGTTCTGGAAATACTGGAAACCAGTAAAAAGAAGCCTACCGAGCTGGAATTTCGCGATATCAAGTTTATCAGATTTGAAAAACCCTATCAGATTACCCTGGAAAAGGCAGAACCCGAAAATCCTGACAATGCCTTGCCCATCGACAATGAAGCACGGGATTTCCAGGTCTTCTTCAAAGACCGTCTCGAAATCACTGGCAAGACCTATGGTTCGCGAGTCGATAAGAACGGTATTCATTTCTACGAACAGCAGAAGAAAGGCCGTAAATGGCGCTACTGCACGCACCTGTTCGTGTCCCGGACGGCAGTCGAAAACTACATCATCGGCGAACAAATCGGTGGCATGCTTGTTCGTAAGAACGCCATCAGCCAGGATGAACTGGAAAGTGTACTGCAGGAGCAGCAGCAGCAGCGCTCAAAACTACTTGGCGAGTATCTGCTAGGCAATCATATAGTTGATGGCGAAGATCTCGAAAAGGTTTTGGTACGTCAGCAAAGCATGCCGAATGTAAAGCTGGGCGAGCTGCTGATTAGCGAAGAGCTGATCTCTGAACAGCAACTGCACGAAGCACTTCGCGAGCAGAAAAAGAAGCGCAAGAGTTCACTTGGGGAAATACTGACAGAAAGGGGCTTGATCGATAGAGATCAGATTCAACATTGTCTTGCCAGTAAGTTAGGTATCCCGTTTATCAATCTCCGAAAATTTAAATTCAGACCTGATGCTATCAAACTGGTGAGCGCGGACGTAGCTTTCAAACAGGAAGCCGTTCCGCTATATACCTACGACGACAGACTGGTTGTTGCGCTGGAAGATCCAATGAACTGGCAGGCGACCGATGCGCTACGCATCGCATCGGATAAGCAGATTGAGCCAGTGATGGCGTCGAGGGATGATATCAACTGGGCATTGAACTTTCACTACTCCTCAGACGAGCTGAACGCTGCTGAGGTGCCGCATTTAATTGATGCTGATGACCAGGAATACGACCATAATCTGTTCACGGCCTTTGAAACCGCCGAAGTTACCAATCAGTCGGTGCTCCGGATTATCAATAAAATCATCGAAGAAGCCTGTCGACGAAAAGTTTCGGACATCCATATCGAGCCCGATGCGGAAAGCGAGAGAGTCGTCGTTCGATTCAGAAAAGATGATGTCTTGTCAGTTTACTATAAGTTCCCGTGGAAATTCGGAGCGGCATTTGCTTCTCGCCTGAAGACCATGGCGGGACTCAATATAGCAGAGAGAAGTCGACTGCAGGTGGGAAAAATTAACTTCCGCAAGTTCGCCGATGTCGATCTCGATCTCAGTGTATCGACCATGCCAACTTCTGAAGGTAGTGAAGACCTGGTGATATCCCTATTAGGCAGAGTTCGATGTATGCCGATCAATGCAATCGGATTCTCTTCTCGAGATCTGGACCGGGTGCTCGACACAATATCTGCAAAGCAGGGGTTGTTTGTCGTTACCGGCCCGGCAGCATCCGGGAAGACATCAACCATGCATTCCCTGGTCAGCTATCTCAACAATCCAGAACGCAAGATCTGCACCATTGAAGATCCTGTTGCTATCAGGCACCAAGGCGTGAGGCAGGTGCAAATCAGCGAGAAAAGTGGAATGAATTTCTCCTCTGCGCTGGAAGCCGCTCTAATGGCCAAGCCCGATATTCTGATGGTAGAAGATATTCGCGACAGCGAAACTGCCAAAGCAGCGGTGAATGCAGCGCTGTCTGGTCATCTTGTGATTGCGGGCATGTCAGCGGATTCAGCTGTCGATGGAATCCAGCGACTGCTGGATCTGGGCATCACCCATCTTGATGTGGCCGATTCCCTGTTGGGCATGGCTTCACAGCGATTGGTCAAAACCCTTTGTATTTCCTGCAAAAAACCTTACCAGGCCGATACCAAGGAGCTGGTATTCCTGGCCAGCGAGTATTGCCAGGAAATTTCCGGCAAAAGTGGATCAGCAACTGCTCTCAAAGAATCGGTTAATCGGGTAATTCACGATTGGGAGCAACGTCTTCGAGTAATTGATCATTTCACCCTGCACAAGGCAACTGGATGCAGGGACTGTCTGGATACCGGTTACCGTGGGCATATCGGTGTTCACCAGCTACTGCTCATGACTCCCGAAATTCGACGCCTGATCATCAATAAAGTGTCGCGGGAACAGGTTCGTGAAAAGTCCATGCTGTTGTCCATGCGCAGTCTCAAGCAGGACGGCATTGAGAAGGTGTTGCAAGGATACACCGATTTCTCCCAAGTCCGCACTCTGTGAAAGGACCAATTCTAGCGGCACGCTGCGGCGTTGAAAGCAGGCTCAAAATGCTCATGTATTTACTAATACACTGCGCTTTTTCATCTGCTTTCGCCTTGCATCGCACTCACTAGAATTGCTCCCTCTGACCTTGCTGGCAATCGCAGGTCGATAAAACTATCGTGCTAGCGGCACTCTGCGGCGTTGAAAGCAGGCTCAAAATGCTCATGTATTTGCTAATACACTGCGCTTTTTCGTTTGTTTTCGCCTTGCATTGCATTCGCCAGAATTGCTCCTTCGGATTCAGCTGATACCTAGAAAAGAAAAATGCAGGACAAAAAAACCCGCTATCGTGAGATAGCGGGTTTTTTGTTTGCTTACCTGTAACTGCTAGTGCGCAGCGCTACTGGTATCACCGGCGCCAGGCAATGCCATGGCGGTCAGTGTTGCACCAGTTTGCAGGATAATGTACTGGTGACCTTCGTGTACCCAGGAGCTCATGCCATAACGGCTTCGCTCGGGTACTTCGATTTCACTCAGTATTTCGCCGCTGGATTTATCGATGGCGTACAACATCGGTGTGCCGTCAGTCGCGGTATCGGAATAGACCAGCATGTTGGCGGTAACCACCATCGGTACCAGGTTACCAGTACCGGTGTTGTCGACATCCAGACCGTTCTGATCGATGAAGTTCTGGATGCGCTGTGGCGTTTCACCGGTTGGAATCATCCAGCCGTGATCACCAGTGTTCATATCGATCGCGGTGATGCGGCTGTAAGGTGGCTTGTACAATGGAATGCCTTCCGGGTGACGCGGTGCACCGGCACCAGGTCCGTTTGCGTATTGAGCAAACGTGGTTCCCGTTGGCGCTTCCCATTGCAGATCAGCTTCCTCGCCTGGTACCAGGCGAATCGGGCTGCACGCAGTATGAGAGGAAACATAAAGCATGCCGGTAGCTGGATCAGCAACAGCTGGGGCAGTAATGTTGGCACCACCGCCGCCGCCAGGACAGAACATTGCTGCACGCTTACCTAGCTCGTTTCCTGCGTGGATCGGGGGATTGAACAAGGGGCCCATCTGATATTCAGCAAACGCATCGATAGCCTGCTGCCTGATTTCCGGAGACCAATCTACCAGATCGTTCACGCCCACACCCTGAATGTCATAGGGAGCGGGTCTGGTGGGAAACGGCTGCGTAGGTGACAGCTTTTCACCCGGGACAATGGATTGCGGAACTTCTCGTTCTACAATTGGCCACAGTGGTTCGCCTGTCAGTCGATTGAAAGCATAAACAAACGACTGCTTGGTAACTTGGGCAACTGCGGGCACCTGACCCCTTCCTGGCATATTCAGGTCGAGCAGCACCGGAGCGGTAGGATTATCGTAGTTCCAGATATCATGGTGCACCATTTGAAAGTGCCAGGCGCGTTCACCGGTACTGGCGCGCAGGGCGATCAGGCTGGTGCCGTAAAGATTGTCACCTGGGCGGAAGCCACCGTAGTAATCGATGGTTGCGCCATTGGTCGGAATGTATACCAGGTCATTTTCCGGGTCAGCGGAAATCGGTGCCCAGGAAGAAACATCGCCAGTCCATTGCCAGGCATCATTTTCCCAGGTCTCGTGACCGTATTCACCCGGACGGGGGATGACATTGAACTTCCACTTGAACGCACCGGTGCGGGCATCATAGGCAAGGATGTCGCCTGGAATGTTCTCAATACGGGACTGGTGATAGCCCTGCTCGGCAGAGTTACCAACGATTATCGTGTCATTTACCACGATCGGTGGCGAAGAGGATGTGACATAACCGACTTCCAGGGGAATGCCTTCGTACGGATCGTAGGGATGACCCAGGTCGGCCAGCAGATCCACAACACCGGTTTCTGGAAATCCTTCCACCGGCACTTGCTTGCCGAAGCCTTCCAGCGGGGCGCCGGTTTCGGCGTCCAGTGCAGTCAGGAAAAATGCCGGCGAAATGATATAAACCACGCCGCGGCCATCGATTTCAGCATAACCAACGCCTTTACCGTAGTCGGCTCGCATGGAGTATTCCTGGCGCTCGGTGTTGGGTTCCCGATACGACCAGATGGTTTCGCCAGTTTTTGGATCGATGGCGATCACATGTCGACGGGCACCTGCCACGGTGAACAGTTTGCCGTCGATAAAGCTGGGGGTTGAACGACCGCTTTGAGCATTGAAACTGGCACCGTCCCAGACCCAGGCAACTTCCAGTTCACTGAAGTTCTCTGGGGTAATCTCAGCAGCAGGGGTGTAACGGGTATGGGCGAAGTCGTTGCCGAGGGTGTACCACTCGACGGTGTCCTGGCCCAGTACTAGTGAAGGTGAAAGCAGCAGCAGGAAAGCAATTCCGGAAAAAATATTCCTTAAATTCAATAGCTTGGCTCTAGCTTCCACGGTGATTGTTGTTTTCATTTTCTACCTCGCTTGGATAGCTGTAATAATACGCGCAGTATCGCGAAAAACACGGCACTCAGCCTTACCAAGGCTACCGCAAGGATTGACTCATGTCCATTAACAAGAGGGCCAAAAACCCTCTGTTATTGTTGGGAAAAATCGCTCAGGCCAGGCATCTGGAAAGCCAGCTCCTGGAGACCACGCGCCAGCTGCTGGTGCTGGTCCGATGAGAGGGTGGTCAGGGGTGGGCGCACTCGATTCCACTCCGGGTCGTTGTTGTAATGGGCTACGGTCGCCTTTAGAGCGGCAATCATTGAAAAGTCCTGGAAAAAGCCCCTAATTCTATCCGCTCCCTGCTGGTACTCATGGGCCTCATCGGTTTGCCAGTTTGCCCACACGCGATTGATTCCAGCAGGATTGACATTGGCTGTAGCAGAAATACATCCGGCACCACCATGCTGCATGGTGGCCAACAGAAAGCTTTCGGAACCGCAAAAAACGCGGAAATTGTCCCAGCCACCCTGTAATAGCGATAGCGTGTTGTGCCAGTCGCCGGAGCTGTCCTTGATGCCGGCGATGACGGTTGGGTATTCCGTGACCAGGCGGTCCACCAGAGCTGTCGACAGTGGTATCTGTGCAATCGGCGGTATGTGATAGAGGTATATCTGCAGATTGCTATCACCGGTTCGCTGTATGATCTCGGAGTACGATGCGTAAAGACCCTCGTCGGAAACTCCCTTGTAATAGAATGGGGGCAGCATCAGCACGCCGCGGCAGCCCAGTTCAACGGCGTGGCGGGTCAATTTGACGGTATCGGTCAACGCGCAACATCCGGTTCCTGGCATCAACGAGCCAGGATCGACTCCCTGCTCTACCAGGCTGTTGAGGAGCTGGATTTTTTCTTCCACCGACAGGGAATTGGCTTCACTGTTAGTGCCAAATACCGCCAGCCTTGCACCTTGGGATAGTAGCCACTTGCAATGGTGAGACAGACGCTCAGCGTCAGGATTCAGCTGCTTGTCGAATGGTGTAATTACCGGTGCCAGGACACCTTCAAAGCGATCAATGGACACCGTTTTTACCTCTTGGATCAGTCCTTAAAACGTGATGAGCAGTCGTCATTTGCCACTTACATCAGCATCGCATCATAGCAGACGGATACCCGGCCTCGCGAGGGGAAAAACCGTGCTGCAATCAATACTTAGCTATTGTTGTCTGGAAAGTGGAACGCTATAGTTATGCTTCTTTTCTAAATCGGCAACCAGAGCGTGAAACTGGAAACAGGCAATGATCGATAGCGTTAGCAGTCACCGTTCCGGGGCGGACCCGAAAGTGTCTGAATTGATGGCGGCAAGATTTAACAGCGTGGCGAAATCTCAATCAGGTTATGTTTCAACCGGCATTGTGTTGGTGGTTTTGGCACTGCTGCTGATTACCTTGTTCGGCTGGTTGTTCTCAAGATACATGGAAAGATCTCGCGTCAGCCAGGCGATTGAGGCGCTTAATGGAACGACGGCTGCCGTGTTCGCTTACCAGGATCGTTACGGTCGCACTCCCGGGGACGATGGGCCTGCCGCATCACTCGCCGCCAGGGGCACAGTCTGGTCCAGCGTTACTGCAGGAGATGTGGACGGACGGCTGGACGTAGGTATCAATCAGCTGTTTACCGGGAATGGTGAATCAGCACCGTTCTGGCAGCAGATACGCGCAGCTGGCTTCTGGTCCGGCGATCCTGCAGTGAAGGATCAAGAGGCATTGCCGAGAAATCCCTGGGGCGGCTTGATCAGTGTGCTGGCGGACGACATGGGTGGTGGCTTGTCTGGCAACAAGGTTTGCATGAGTCAGGTTCCGGGCGCGGCAGCGATTACCATCGACGATGAATTGGATGATGGTGATGGCACGACTGGTCGACTCAGAGCCACACAGGCAAGTCGCGGTGCCAATACGAATCCATCCAATAGCAGCATGGCGGAGCCATACGGCGAAAGCCTGGTCTATACCATCTGTTATCGAATGTAATAGCGGATCGTTGATCCGACGATTGCTGAGCAGCCCTTAACCTGCTGTATCGGCTTGCTTGCTTCCGGGTCCAAAGAAAATCCCCAGCAGCAACATCGGCCAGATCCCGATGTGCACCATCATATCGGCAGTATTGAACACATAGTTCCAGTATGGAATGTGCTGAATATCGATAAAGTCGATGACGCTGCCATAGACGAAACGGTCAAGTACGTTGCTTGCACCGCCACCGACAATGAAGCCAAAACACAAATACTCATAGCGCTGCAGGTCTTTGCCCAGTGCCAGGTAAAGGGTCACGCCAATTAATAATAAGGCGCTGATCAGGGCGAACAGCCAGCCGCTACCTTGAAGCATGCCGAACACGCCCCCATGATTACGAATGTGAGTGAAGTGAATCAGGCTGTTAATTACCACCGTAGAATTTTCCGGAATTCTGGTATTGACTAAATGGCCAATCAGCTGTGCCAAGGCCAGGCAGGTCAAGGCGATGGTGGCAAATAGGAGTAGCTTTTTCGCTCGAGGTTGCACTTTCGATTTTCCGGATTGACAGGCGATCGGTAGGTTGTCGACAGGTTACAGGTCGTTACAGGTCAAGGATATCACAGACCTTGCCGGGAGAGCCTCAGCCGGTTCTAGTTTCAGCTGATTTTCGAGTTTAAAGAAAGCAACCTGGACCTGGACATAGATGACCGACGAGCATAAGCACAAACCCCATAGACGTTCGATCGTCATCACTTACCTGTTGTACAAGAAAACTCAACGCTATGTGCCCCCGGTTGTTCGGGGCCTGATTGGGCTGGTTCTGATATTCCTTGGAATCCTGGGTTTTCTGCCGATCCTGGGGTTCTGGATGATACCTCTGGGCCTGGCAGTGCTCGCAACCGACATTCCGCCCTTAAAGCGCTGGTTTCGTAAAGAGCTCAAGTTGCATCGGAAGCCTCGTTTATAGGGCCATTATTGTTCGCCCCTGAGCGATAATCTATGCCTGCATACTGAATGATCTGGCCCTGGCCTTCACTATCGAATTCCATAATGCTATGGGCACAATTGTGCATCTTGGGGGGCTCCCAAAGTTGAGACAAATGTCGATCTTCGAAATGGCAAAGAATCGACTTGATCAGTGCTCCATGACTGACAATGGCTACATCGCTCTCCGAAGGTTGCCCAACTATCTCTCTTACTGCGTCTATGCCTCGCTGTTGCAATTGCCAGAAGGATTCGGCACCGGTCAATGAGAACTCATGGGGTTCGTTCCAGAAGTAATGAAACTGTTCTGGATCCTGCTGAGCCAGGTCATCGTAAAGGTTGCCTTCCCAGGGTCCGAGATGTATTTCCCGCAGGCTGTCCTGGTATTTGATGGCCGGTTGTGTTTTTTCGAACAGAATGTCTGCGGTTTCCCGCGTGCGAACACTTGAGCTGCAAAAAACCTGGTTAATGTTGTAGTTCTGCAGTTGGTCAGCCAGATCTGCGGCCTGCTGCTTACCGAGATTGGTAAGCCGTGACTCCATTTGTCCCTGTACCCGCCTGATGGCATTCCAGTTGGTTTCCCCGTGTCTGATAAAATGTAAGCGCATAGTCAGCAAGTCTTGAAAATTGGTCGTGGGGTTAACAGGAGGTTTACTGCCTGCTGCGGGTTCTTTCTATTGCATCCAGCCAGCCAGCATACCTTGCCTGGCGCCAGGAATCCTCCTTTGCCGGGAAAAATGATCGTTCCAGTTTCCATCGCTTGGATATCTCATCCAGGGAATCGAAAATACCTGCCTGCAGGCCCGCCAGGTAAGCGGCACCCAGTGCGGTGGTTTCGATCACTTCCGGCCTGTCTACCTGGCAGTTAAGTAGATCGGCCAGGCCTTGTAGCATAAAGTTATTGGCGACCATGCCGCCGTCAACTCGTATAGTGGTAAAACTGGCGCCATCCTTTACTATGGCCTGCAGCAGATCGAGACTTTGGTAACATACTGACAGCAAGGCCGCCGTAACTATTTCCTTGACGCCGGTATCTCTGGTCAGGCCGTAAATGGCACCACGTGCCTCGGGATCCCAGTAAGGAGCGCCCAGTCCGGTGAAAGCTGGCACCAGGTAGACGTCCAGTTCATCATGGGTCTGATGCGCCAGTTTTTCCGATTCAGCCGCATTCTGAATTAACTTCAGACCATCCCGAATCCATTGCATCGTGGCGCCAGCCATGAAGATGCTGCCTTCGATGGCATAGGTAGTCTGGCCTGCCAGTCGATAGGCTGGCGTCGTGAGCAAGCGGTTTTCAGAGTGTAACGCCTGATCCCCTGTGTTCAGCAGCAGGAAACAACCTGTTCCATAAGTACTTTTGGCCATGCCTTGTTGAAAGCAGCATTGTCCAAATGCAGCAGCCTGCTGATCACCTGCAATTCCCTGAATCGGAATCTGGCAGCCAAGCACATCGATCGACGTCTCACCGTATTCGGCGGCGCAATCCATCACTTCTGGTAGCATGGATTGCGGAATCGCAAACATTTCCAGCAAATCCCGGTCCCAGCAGTGCTCACGAATGTTGTAGAGCATGGTCCGGGAGGCATTAGTGGCGTCGGTAAAGTGACTTTTGCCATCGGTCAGACGCCACAGCAAAAAACTGTCCACAGTACCAAATGCCAGTTCACCACGGTCTGCTTTTTCCCGTGCGCCGGGCACATTCTCCAGTATCCAGCTGATCTTGCTGGCCGAGAAATAAGGATCAAGCAACAATCCCGTTTTGCTCTGAACTGTCGCTTCAAGTCCTCTGGTTTTCAAAATATTGCAGTGCTCTGCGGTGCGTCGGTCCTGCCAGACAATGGCATTGTAGATCGGCTTACCGGTCGCTCGCTGCCATACCACGGTGGTTTCGCGCTGGTTAGTGATGCCGATGGTGGCAATATCCTGTGGCATGAGCCCGGCGTCACGAAGTGCCAGTTTGCAACTGTTCAACGTAGTTTGCCAGATATCTTCCGGGTTATGCTCAACCCAGCCGTTTTGAGGAAACAGTTGTGGGAATTCTTCCTGACCAACACCTGCCAGTTTTCCCTCCTGGCTGAAGACGATCGCGCGGCTGCTGGTAGTTCCCTGATCTATGGCCAGTATATGTCGAGTCATAAGTACTGTCGTAGCGTTGCTATTGGTTTGAGTAGTAAAGTGTTACGACCGCGGTCAAGTAACATGACAGGACAATAGCACTATTGTCATAATCAAACGACATAATCGCCGGTCCGGGATTTATTCGAAAAGTGCGCAGATTATTTCATAACCCTTGCAAGGGAACAAAGCTATGGAGTTGTACGACCTCGCCGTAATTGGCGGCGGCATAAACGGCGTTGGAATCGCAGCTGATGCAGCAGGGCGGGGATTGCGTGTTGCTTTATTTGAACAGGCGGACCTGGGTGGCGCAACTTCGACCGCCTCGTCCAAACTGGTACACGGTGGGCTGCGCTATCTGGAAACCGGTGAATACGGCCTGGTCAGGAAGGCCCTGAAAGAATCGCAATTGTTGCTTGAACTGGCGCCACATTTGATCGAACCAATCGATATCTATCTACCTTATCAAAAGCATCTGCGGCCCTGGTGGATGATTCGGGCAGGGCTTTTCCTCTATAACCATCTCGCCTCTCGTCCGTCGTACCCGACAGCCAAGGTGCAAAAATTTGGCGAAGACAGTCCCTTGCTTGGTGACCTTATCCATGGCTTCAGTTTTTCCGATGGACAGGTGGACGATGCCCGTCTGGTTATACTGAATGCCTGCCAGGCCCGCCGGTTCGGCGCCGATGTTTTTGTGAGACATCGCTGTATCAAATTGAAAGAGGATGGTGATCAATGGACTTTAAGTGTCAGGAATATGGAGTCCGGAACTGATCAGCCGTTTCATGCCCGTGTGGTAGTCAATGCCGGTGGACCTTGGGTGAGCGAGCTGATTGAGAATGTTACCGGAAATCCTGCCAGGCGCCAGGTCAAAATGGTCAAGGGAAGTCATATCGTGGTGCCGGCCACTTATCCGGGCGAGCAAGCGTATATGCTGCAGAATGAAGATGGCAGGATTGCGTTTGTTATACCGTGGCAGGGGCATTTCACTATGGTCGGAACGACAGAGGCTGAGTTCAGTGGTGATCCGGCGGATGCAGAAATTTCGCAGCAGGAAATCGACTACCTGCTGGAAATCTACAATAGCTATTTTTCGCAAAAACTCAGTCAGGAGAATATTGTCTATACCTGGTCTGGTGTTCGTCCGTTGATAGACAACCGGGAAACCTCGGCGACCAAAACCTCGCGGGATTTTCAACTCATTTTCGAGGATGCCTCGCTGCCGTTGCTTTCGGTGTATGGCGGCAAGCTGACTACGTACAGGTTACTGGCAGAGCGGGCAGTCGATAAGCTGGCAGAGTGTTTTGACGACTTGTCGGCATCGCGAACCGCAAGGGATTGCCTGCCGGGCGGTGACTTCGCCGATCGGCAGCAACTGAACGACGAGATTGCTCAAAAATTCCCTTGGCTACCCAGCGAAATCATAACTCGCTGGGTGGTCAGCTACGGTTCCCTTGCTTACGAATTGCTGGCAGACTGTCAGGAAATCTCCGATCTCGGCGTACAGTTTGGTCATGGGCTGACGCAACGGGAGGTGGACTACCTGGTAGAACAGGAGTGGGCACGCGGTGCTGAGGATATCCTGTGGCGCAGAACCAAGCTCGGTCTTTGGTTTGATCAGTCGGAGAAACAGGAACTGGAAAATTACCTTACCGGCCAAACGAGGTTTGATAATCCAAGTGTAATCCCTACCTCGGAAGGCTGATTGCGGGAGAGACTCAAAATGCAGACAGTAAGAAACGGATTGGTCCTGGCAGCAGTGCTGTGTAGCGCTGTTCAGGCATGGGCACAAATTCCTGATGCGGTAATCAGCGGCCCGATCGAGGCGACCACCCCCGGGGATCCGTCCCGTAACTTTGTTTACAACGCTTCAGCTATCGAACTGACCGCGAATGGTTATCTCGAACAAGAATTTTTCATTGAAGGTACTGCCAATCGCTACACCACGCCAGAATTGGCAACAGGCGATGTCGAAGACGGTGGTCACCCTTACAGGACACGGTTTTTTGTGCGGCGACCGCGCTCAGCGTCGGACTTCAATGGCACTGTGATTATTGAATGGCTGAATGTAACAGGTGGAACCGATAAAGATATCGATTGGTGGCAGTCAGGTCATCACCTGGTGGCCAATGGCTATGCCTTTATAGGAGTGTCTGCGCAAGCTGTGGGTATTGTATCCCTCAGAGAATGGAGTCCAGGTCGCTACGGGACGCTGGACGTTACCCATAATGGCATGGTCGAGAACGATGCGCTCTCCTATGACATTTTCTCTGCAGTTGCAAAGGGTGTGCGTCGGGTTGGTGATTCCGCGCCTGCTGGGGAGGTCGATATACTGGGTGGTTTGCGGGCGGAGCGGGTGATTGCCACAGGCCACTCCCAATCTGCCAGTCGATTGACCGCTTACCTGAATCATGCGCATCCACGAAACCCGGTATTTGACGGTGTGATGATACACGGTGGTGGTGGACGCGTCAGGGATGATCAGGATGTACGAATTTTCAAAGTGATGGCGGAAACGGATATGCCGCGCAGGTCCGCAGATCGGCAACCGGATTCCGACTACTTTCGCCAGTGGGAAGTAGCGGGGAGTTCCCACGTGGATATTATTTTCGAGCTTGAGTTTGCAAGAATGCGAGCCCTGGCTGAAGGGCAGCCTTTGGAATCTGCAACTGCACGTGACCAGAAATGTCAGTTACCACCATATAGCCGCGTGCCGTTCAGGGATGTCATGAATGCCGCATTCGAACACCTGGTTGCCTGGATCGATCAAGGAACTTTGCCGCCGACTGCGCCGTCATTGCAAGTGGCGCGCTGGCTGCCCGAACTGGAATTCGCCCGCGACCAGTACGGCAATGTTCTGGGTGGCATACGCCTGGCGGAACATGCTGTCCCGACAGCCAGGAACACAGGCTTGAACGGCGCCGGCAGTGAAGGTTCAAGGTTCTGTTTTCTGTATGGCTCACATGAGCCTTTCGATGCCGAAACCGTGCGCATGCTGTATCCGGATCATGATACCTACGTACGCGCAGTGCGGGAAATTGCTGAGCAAAACGTTGCTGATGGCTACATTCTTCCGGAAGCAGCGATGCTGACTGTTCGTGAAGCGGAACAATCTGGCATCGGACGCTAAGCCGAATACTTCACAAGAGTCAGCATGCTGTATGGGCAAGAATAAGTAGTTTCGTTGCTGGTCTTTTTACTCAGCTGCACCGATATTCCCAACTCGCCGCCCCGGGCCAAAGCTGCGCGCCAACTACTTGAACAGAGAGCTCTGCTTTCTGGAACGTTCGACCAATTCAGAAAGGGCCTTGCAGCGCTCGGTCCACTCCGCACGCAGCGAGTCTATATTCGGGGCCAGGGAAGGATCCAGTTCGAATGCCAGCTTCATGCGGGTTTTTCCCTGTTCTTCATTGAGCTCCATGGTGAGGACAGCCTGGTCCGCTGATTCTGCGTCGGTGCCGATTTTGCAGACAAGTTTTTCCGGGCGGCGTATTTCGCAGTATTCCCCAGTCAGACTCATTCTTTGTCCGTCTCTGGATACTTCAAACTGGAATTTACCGCCAGGTAGTGGTTGATTCTCAAGGGTTATTACTTCCTGCATGCTGTTCTTCGAACCGAACATCCAGTCTCCGGCCTTGAAGGGAATCAACCAGGCATCAAACACCGTTTCTTGCCCGGCGCTGAAACTGCGCCTGAGCTGAAACTTGACCGGCTTGTCGGCGGCTGGCTTGCCGTCTTCAAAGAATGTCAATTGATCGTCGCTCATAGACTATTATCAGTTTGCCAGCTCAACGTCGTCCTTTCGGGCTCCGGCAAGTACACCTGGCAGGGAATAATTGCCCTCATGGCACGCATACTCATAGAGCCTGTCATTGGTCAGCTTCATAGGGATTTCGCCACTGAATTCGGCGACGAAAGTGTCCGGGTCATGAACGGTAAAACTGTAGTTGATGGCATCCTCAGCAACCCGGGTGAAGCGCTCGACTACCTTCATGTTATCAGAAGAGTTTCTGAATCTTTGGTTGAGGTTGAAGCGAGAAGTTTCCACTACCAGGGTTTCCCCTTCCCAGCGACCGACTGAATCCCCCAGCCAGGGTTTGAAAACTTCCGGTAACGGCTCGTCATCGATGCGAATGATGCGTGCATCGTGCACCATCTCAACCAGGATCATAACGTAGCCTGGTGACTGAACGATCTGATAGTGGTTGTTATAGAGGATCGGCAGCATGGGTGGTCCCGAACTGGAGCCAAAGGAGAGCAGGCAACGTTCGGGCAGGGGCCTGGCCTCTGGTCCGGCGTATGCGCCACGTTGTGCACGTTGTTCCCGATTGCGTTCAATCCTTGCCATTGCCTGCTGGGTATAATCAGGAAGCCTGCCGTCTTCCGGCTCGACCAGTAGCGAGCTGCGGTACTCGCCATTGTAGATAGCTACCTGCGTGCCATCGTCAAACCAGAAGTTATTGTAGCTGTCCGCCAGCTCGATCTGATCCTTGTCGGGAGCGGCACGATCGGGATTGCTGGGCTGATCCTGTTGTTCGGTGTATTCAGCGACCTGCTGTTCCAGCGCGATAGCCTGATCGCGCGTCAGAACCAGTTCGCGGAACTCGGCGGGTCGGGACAGTGGAGTGATGGTGTTGTTGGTCCATGTGCCCTGCAGGTCCGGTGAGCCGTCCATGGTGCGCGGCGCGCGATAGGTAGAATCCTGCGCCATCGTCCAGCCACAGAAGAGCATGCCGGCGATAGCTGCCGATGACACCATGGCAGTGGATCTGTTCTGGGTTTTGAATGCTGCCATTTTGATTTCCTCGTGTTATTTTCGAGTGACCGTCAGCTACTCAGGTTTTTGAAGTTTCAGTAAAAAGCGATCTGTATTACGGCCCAGCATCGGGTCGAAAATAGATCGCACGTGGCGATCATTGGGGTTGTACAGCAGGTCGCTGTCGCCTGCTATTAGAAATCCGGCCTGTTCCGCTACGCTGATAGCCTGGTTCTTCTCCATGCGGTGAAAACGGCGGTTTTCGCGACCCGCCTCGCCAACATGGTCTATCACACCGATGATGCCGCCCGGTTTCAAAAACGCTTTCAACCGGGTTAACAGCTCCAGTGCGCGCTCCGGGTTGGGATTGTAGTAGTCATGTAGAATTTGCACCACCATGATGGCATCGAGGGATTCTGGTTCGATACTTAATTCGTCAATGCGTTCCACCAGGTGAGTGACGTTGGTCAGGTTGCCTTGCTGGATCTTAGCGTCCAGAGCCTCTCCCTGGGAGATTTCCTGGCGGTCTTCTTCAAAGCGCAGCCCGCGAGGCGTGTTTTGTGCAAAGACAGTACCATCAGAGCCAACTGCCTTGGAAAGGATGAATGTGTAGTAGCCTCCGGCCGCATAAACATCCAGCACCTGCATGCCGGGCTTGATACCCAGAAAGTCGAGAACCTCTACCGGTTTTCTTGTCGCATCCCGGACAAAATCGGTAACTTCCCGATCGGGACCGCTGAGCGCCCTTTGGAGTGCCTGCCTGTCCAGATCCTGGCTCCAGCCAGTACTGCTGGCCAGCAGCAGGATAGCAGTGGCAAGCAGGAATTTCGGTTGTAACAACGTTCCTCTCCTGGTCAGTCATCGGGACTGCCTACGTTAAACCCATGGGGGGCTATCTGCAACTGTATAGCGGCAGTGCTTGAGGCTATGCGCTCAAGCCAACTCCTCTGGCCATGAGCACCGCCAATACCGGCAGGATAAGCAGCAGTGCGACTTCGATCCGCAGAATCCAGATAACGGGTGCTGGCACCGCCAGCGAGTCAGCGGAGGAATTCCTGTGGCGGATGAAAAACCCCGTGGGGTAGAGTGATAACAGCGCAACCAGGACAAAAATACCCAATTTCAGCTGAAAGATCATATTGCCAGTATAAAATTCGCTTGGCTTGCCAACCCAGAGCCATAAGGTAAGGCCAAATAGAAATACCAACAGGGCGCTAAGTCCATAGACAGCGTTCACTTTGGCAAGGTTGCGGGCATCTTCACCACTGATGTTGCGGGCACTGGCCATATTTTCGATCAATAATGCCCCGGCCAGAACCAGGATGGCAATAAAATGCAGGTATCTGAACAGGATGTAACTCATAGCTTGCAGATGTTGTCAGTTTTTCAAGGGACTGGTTAATCGATGCCAATTGTAGCGCATCCGATCGGTGCTCCTGAACACTCAAGGCACCTTGGGAGTTTATCAGATGCCTGCATTCTCAGCTCCAGCACCGAATTACAACTGTTTGACCAGGCTGGGGATTTCGCTATCATCCTTGTTTCAGCAAAATGCCGACGGGAATGACAACAACAATGAACAAGAATTTTTACGCCCTGATCGAATCACGCCTCAGCGGGCAGCCGCAGAAGATTTGCCTTAATTGTGACGGCGGGCAGACTATCAACAACGCTCAGTTACTTGAGCAAACTGCCAGAATCAGTCATTTCATCCGTAGCCAGGGAATTGAACCAGGCGAGCGCCTGGTAGTTCAGGTTCCCAAGTCAGCATTCGCAGTTGCCCTGTATCTGGCCTGCCTGCGCAGCGGTGTTATCTACATTCCCCTCAATACCAGTTATACCGCCGAGGAAGTCAGTTATTTTCTGGGTGACGCGACGCCTAGAATTTTTGTCTGTGATCCGGCCAATAAGGGAGATCTTGTCAGTGTTGCCGATCAGTACAGCGCTAATTTGCTTACTCTGGATGGTGAAGGCAGCGGCACACTTGCGGACAGTGTCGCAGAACTTGAGCCGGATAGTGAAATTGCTCAGATGTCGGACAATGACATCGCGGTGATTCTCTATACATCGGGAACTACGGGTCGTTCCAAAGGAGCAATGCTGAGTCACCGTAATCTTGCCAGCAATGCACTGCACCTCATCGACATCTGGAGCTTCAGTGACAAGGATGTACTGTTACATGCGCTGCCGATCTATCACGTGCATGGACTATTCGTCGCGCTCCATTGTGCATTGTTGAGCAATGCAACCATGAATTTCCTTGCTGGCTTCGATGCGCAGAAGATTGTCGGCTATCTGCCTGAATCTACTGTTCTCATGGGTGTTCCTACTTTTTACACCCGGCTGTTGAAACATCCGGAATTCAACAACCAGGTCTGTGCAAACATGCGCCTGTTCATTTCGGGATCGGCACCGCTACTGGCGGAAACGTTTGAGGAGTTTGAGCAAATTACCGGGCATCGGATATTGGAACGTTACGGTATGACGGAAACAGGAATGCTGGTTTCCAATCCGCTGGACGGCGAGCGAGTTGCCGGGACTGTTGGCTTTCCCCTGCCGGAAGTGGAAACACGGATTGTAGACGAGCAAAGGCAAATGGTTGCCCCAGGCGACGTGGGCATTCTTGAAGTACGGGGTCCAAACGTGTTCCAGGGCTACTGGAAAATGCCGGAGAAAACAGCCGAAGAGTTCAAGGAAGACGGTTACTTTATTACCGGGGATCTGGCCAGCTGCGATGAAGAAGGGCGCATCACGCTGGTGGGCAGAAACAAAGATATGATCATCTCCGGAGGTTTGAATATTTACCCGATCGAAATCGAAACCTGCATCAACGAAATGTCAGGAATTGTTGAATCGGCAGTGATTGGCGTTCCCCATGAAGATTTTGGTGAAGGAGTGGTTGCAGTAATTGTTTGCGAACAAGCCGGAGGAGTCAGCGAAAAGCAGGTGTTCGAGACACTGTCCAGCCAGATCGCCCGCTTCAAACAACCCAAGAAAATCGTATTTGTAGAAAAATTACCAAGAAACAGCATGGGCAAAGTCCAAAAGAACGTCTTACGCGACCAATACAAGGACCTATTAGCTGGCTAACGCGCACGGTTGGAAGTCCAAAAGAACGTCTTACGCGACCAATACAAGAACCTATTAACTCGCTAACGCGCACGGTTGAAAGTCCAAAAGAACATCTTACGCGATCAACACAAAGACATATAGCCCAATCAGCAGCAGCGGTTTAACTCACCCAGGAGTTGCAAAACTTGAAAACAATCCAATCGGTACTCTGCGGACTACTGCTATTCAGTTCCTTTTCATTGTATTCCGCGCCACCAGGTGGTCTGCCGGGTGCCGATCCTCAATCGCTTGGCATTGATCCAAGAAATCTTGAGCAGATTACCCGGCTTTTACAGCAGCATGTAGAAGACGGACTGATTGCCGGCGCGGTTGCCGGCATTGCGCGAAACGGTGAAGTTGCCTATCTGGAGAGTATTGGTTGGCAAGACGTGGAAAAGCAGCAGCCGATGCAGGACAGCTCGGTTTTTCAGATCAGGTCCATGTCAAAACCAATTACTGCGGTGGCCGCGCTGCAACTTATTGAGCAGGGCAAGTTATCTCTCGATGATCCGGTTTCCCGTTATATCCCAAGATTCGGTTACATGTTTGTGTTCATTAACCCGGACGAACCGTTTCTGAGTGCCGAACGCAAACCGGAACGGGAGATGACCATTCGTGATCTGTTATTGAATACTGCCGGGCTGAGTCATCGTAACAGTGCGCTTTATCGTCAGCGGGATGTGCGTAACCGGGCAGACAGCCTTGAGCAGCTGGCCAATAAAGTGGCCGGTGTCCCTCTTATTGGTGACCCGGGAAAGCAATGGGTTTACAGCATCTCTATCACGGTATTGGGTCGGGTGGTCGAGATCGTCTCAGGGCAGGCACTGGATGATTATTTGCAGGAAAATGTTTTCGGTCCCCTGGAAATGGCAGATACGGGTTTCTTTGTCCCGGCAGACAAAGTCCAGCAGCTGGCCCGGCCGTATCAGGTGCCTGACGGCGATCAGCCACTGACCAGAATTGATGAAATGGAGATTCCCATCACCCAGGATCCACCTTTGTTGGAAGGTGCGGCCGGAATGGTAAGTTCAGTTCCTGACTATCTCCGTTTCTTGCAGGCATTACTCAATCAAGGTGAACTGGACGGGGCCAGGGTGGTGCAGTCGACGACCGTGCAGGAAATGACTCGCAACCAGGTTGATCAGGCCCTGTTCCCGTTTGGTACCAACCCTGATCAGCCCATGCTGGATCGAGGTTGGGGCTATGGTCTGGCGGTCGTTGTTGATGCCAGTGAAAGCGCATTCGGGGTGAACAATGGAGAATTTGGCTGGAATGGTTCGTTGGGAACCTTTTCCTGGGCAGATCCAGAGACCGGCACAGTGGCAATCCTGATGATGCAGATTCAACCGTCAAGGGCGCATGGTTTGTCCGGTAAGTTCAAAGATCTTGTGTACCACAGCATCGATGCTAACCAGTAAGCTTCACGACTGTCGGCGGCGATGAAAATCACGGATTGCAATAACACCGCAGATTTTCGCAAACTGGCGAAAAAACGCTTGCCGGCGCCCCTGTTCCATTATATCGACGGTGGCGCTGACGATGAAGTGACCCTGAGGCGCAATACTGAAGCCTTCGATCAGGTCAGTTTGATTCCTGATGCTCTGGCCGACCTCAGTGGCATGGACCTGTCCACAACCGTGCTGGGCCAGCAGCTGGACTGGCCTGTTTTTCTGTCTCCCACCGGGATGACCCGATTGTTTCATCATGAGGGAGAGCGGGCCGTGTGCCGTGCCGCAGAAGAATCCGGAACTATGTACAGTCTTTCCACTGTCTCGACTGTAAGCATAGAGGAAATAGGCGCTCTCACTTCGGGACCGAAATGTTTCCAGATTTATATCCACAAAGACCGTGGCTTGACCTACGAATTTATCGAGCGCTGTAAAGCAGCAAGCTATTCAGCGCTATGTCTGACCGTGGATACTCTGGTGGCTGGTAATCGGGAGCGGGACCTGGTCACCGGCATGGTGATGCCGCCGCGATTTACACCATCGAGCATGCTCAGTTTCATGTTGCATCCAGGATGGGCCTGGCATTACCTGACATCGGAAAAATTTCAGCTGGCCAATGTTGCCGATCGCATAAGTGACGGTACCGGTACATTGACTTCGGTCATCGATTACATCAACAGGCAATTTGACCGTTCCATTACCTGGGCAGATGCTGAACAGCTGGTACAAGCCTGGGGCGGACCATTTGCTATCAAAGGGGTCATGTCTGTGGAGGATGCTAAACGGGCTATGGATATCGGCGCCAGCGCAGTGATGGTGTCCAATCACGGCGGGCGACAGCTTGATGGGTCGACTGCACCATTTGATCAGCTTGCCGCAATCGTCGACGCGGTAGGGGGCAACATTGAAGTCATTCTGGACGGTGGCGTGCGGCGGGGGACTCATGTGCTCAAAGCATTGGCCATGGGTGCCAAGGCCTGCATGATAGGTCGGGGTTACCTTTATGCGCTGGCGGCCGGAGGTCAGCCCGCGGTCGAGCGGACATTACAGCGACTTAAAGATGAAGTCGAGCGGGATATGATTCTGATGGGCTGTGCAACTTTATCCGAACTCAATCGTGACAAGCTCCATTTCCATAATTAATCAGAGATTTCCTAAATCAGCGTTGAAACAGGTACGAAAACTTTACGAATATTTGATCGCCATCCTTCTTTAAGCTGTCAGTCGCAATAAGCTCTCTTTCACCTTCCATTTCGATGATGTCGAAATTGCTGCGATTAGTGTTGTATCCAACATAGAACGCAGACCAGGGATTTATTACATAACGCAACAGCAGGTCAAAGTTAAGGTTCTTGTCATCGGAAAGACGAGTTCCTATGCCGGCGTCGGTTTCTTCGTACTGAGCAATAAATCGCAGTGACCATTCTCTATTGAACTGATAATTCCAATTGCTGCGAATGATCTCGTTGGAGAATATTTTTCCCTGACCATTCCTGGATTCAAGTTCGGTATGAAGATAAGTATTCGCAACCCTGAGTCTGTCGAAGGGGCGCCACAGCATGTCAACGTCAATTCTACTAGTGTCGGCAACAGAAGGGAGCGTTCCTCTCGCAGGTACGAGGTTCAGTGTGGTGCCGGCACGATAGTTAATACCGAATTCAAGTGTGTTTAATGTGCTGTTTTCGAAGCTCAGTCCCCAATTATCATAGTCAAACCGGGTGGTGCTGATGATTCCGGGAAAATCCTGCGGGCGGAGTATCTCTGTGTAATCAGTAAATGACGCGCCGAAGCTTGTGGTGTCAAAGTTGATCCCGAAATCCGGACCCAGCTGATGATAGATTCTGGTGCCTTCCGTGTCTTCCAGATAAACGTCAAATACCGTGGCGCTCCAGGAGTTCACATCCATGGATTCAGGGTAAAAATTCAAATTGACCCGATTGTGGATGCCGGAAGTATCAGGCCGGAAGAAGCGGTTCTGGAAACCCAGCTCGGTACGAAAATCATTGGTTGTTTCAATGAAATGCGAGTGAGTGTTTAAAGTTCGTCCGGTCCGGTTGACTTGGATATTCCGTTGATAGCCGGTCGTGGAAGGACCACCCAGCGCTGGTTCCGAATCAGTTCCCACCAGCTGCAGATTGGTAATCCAGTTGTCGGTTAGCTTGAAGCGGCCATCGATACTGGCAACTCTGTTGTAACCGTCGCCCAGCTCCCTGTCGGTTAGGAGGAATCCCACTCGAGACTGTTCCGAGATGTCGCGGAATCCCCTGATGATGCCGACGTTGGCTTTCTCACCGTTCAGCGGGTCAGTCGCATCGCGATTGAGACCCGGTGCTTCGTCGTTGATCAGGATCGCGCCAAATCCATAAGGGCCCTGGCGGCCGGTAAAGCGTAGACCGCCTTCGGGATCAACAATCCGGCGGGTAAAGACCAGAGTGGAATCGGTGGAGAAGAAATCCGCATTTTCAACAAAGAAAGGGCGTCGTTCCGGGAACTGTACTTCAAACCTTTCATTGACAGTGACCTGCGGCTGATCTGATTCCACCTGGCTGAAGTCTGGGTTGAGGGTGAGATCCAGTACCCAGGCATCGTTAAATACAAACTTGGCGTCTACACCTATGTCCTGCTCAGCTTCGTTGTCAAATCGAGGTCCACCTGACGCCTCGACATCCAGTGCATCGATATCCCGGGCAAAAATAAACGGGATAATCTGGTAATTGTTGCCTGGTGATACGTCCTGAATGCCCGTCAGCACAGCCGTTTGATTGAGACGCCCCTCGATAGCAATGGAATAGGTTGGCCAGTAAGCTTCCTCGCTCAGTCTTGGAATCTGACGGCCAAACTGAATACGCCAGGTTTGCTCTGAAGTATCAGGGAACCGCAGGCTGCGCAACGGAATTGCCATTTTCACCATGTAGCCCTGGTCAGTGAGTTGACCTTCGCTGTCCCACACCGCCTCGAGGGTGGTGTCGAAGCCGGCGCGCCGGGAATTGCCTTCGGTCCAGCGCGCGTCCCACTGGATTCCAAGCGGTGTTGAGCGAAAAGAAAAACCTGCCCGTTGATCGTTGAAGGTATCAATAGTGATTTCTACTGAGTCATCACCCTCAATGTTTTCACGCGATGACAGGTTGGCACGAATCTGGTTGGGTTGTGAGTCAAAAGCGAGAAAAATGACGTGCAGTTCAGTACGGTCGTAACCGATGTAGACTTCGGTCCGCTGTGAAGCGGGATCGCCATCATCAGGAAGACGCTGAATAAAGTTTTCAACTTTGGTCATGGATCTTGCCAGCTGCGTGGCTGGAGTCATGCCGGCAAAATCGTTCAGGGTGGGCTCGCCGCTGATTACCGGAATAATCAGGCTGTTTTCAGCAGCGACCAGTGGCGTTGAAGGGGAAATCAGGAAGGCAAACAGGGTAACTACGGCCACTAATGCCGCTCGACAGCTTCTCGTCATGAATTCCTCACTTTATTGCTACTGTTCCATCAAAACCGGTGATACTACCTGCGATGCAGATGGGATTAAAGCAATAATTTGTGACGTGGCGCAGGGCTACTGGATGTGACTCTGGTCGATAAATCCTTCGCTGTTGGGCATGTTGATCAATGGCAGGGATTGGGCATCAAGGACCTCATCACGGCCGACGATCCCGTTGAGGAATAATACAAATGCGGTCGCCTGATACACCTCGTTATCGGTTAGCGATTTTGGTGCATCTGCTGGCATTGCTCGGCGAATAAAATCAAATACGGTAGTTGCATGAGGCCAGTAACTTCCCACTGTCCGCAGAGGAGGGCCTTCCGACTGCATTGATCCCCCCACCAGTACTGTGGCAGATGAGTTACCTTCGCCACTTTCTCCGTGGCAAGACTGACAACGGGTACGGAACACGCTTTCGCCTTGCGCGGCTGTACCACGACCTGCGGGCAAGCCGCTGCCGTCGGGTTGGATGATCAGGTCGAATCCGGAAAGCTGTGAAGCCGTTACGGGCTTGCCGAGGGATGGTGCTTGAGCACCACTGCTGGTAAAGGAGCTTAACAGCGCCAGGCTTATCAGAGTGCTGATAATCCTTGGAATCGAAAGGCGGGTTGGCCTGCGAAACGAATCTTGTTTGCTATACATAAACATTCCTCACTGAACCATCCGCTGATACTGCCCAGCTCTGTAGGCCATGATAATGATAAAAGCTCAGGTTCCCCCGATCTGCCAGAATGGATTGCCGAGTCGGTTGCACATTACCTCGGTCATCAGTTGCGCGACTCAACAGAACTGCGTCCTGACCTTGCCACTGCCAGGGAATTCGAAAACGGGTCAGTGCCTTTTCTGATTGCTGAGATTCCAGCAGTGCGTCCGCCCAGCTGGCACCCCCGTCCGCAGATACTTCGACTCGACGAATGGCGCCGGCACCTGACCAGGCAATACCGGTGACCTGGTAGAGGCCGCGCCGGGAAAGTGCCATCTGTCCCGACGGGCTGGTGATAACAGACTTGCAACCCATGGGGAAGGTAAACTGCGTGCTGGTCCGGTTAGGGCGCGTATCGGTGTACTTGGAGGTTTCATCGCGAAACTGAGAAGGGCCAGATGTCAGTTTTAATTGCGTAAGCCACTTGACGCTGATATTTCCTTCCCAGCCAGGCACGAAAAGCCGCATCGGATAGCCCTGTTCCGGTCGAATGGGTTCACCGTTCTGATACAGTGCAATCAGTACGTCATTCATGGCCTTGCTTAGCGGAACCGAGCGTCCCATGCTGGCGCCATCAGCGCCCACGGCACTTACCCAGCTCGCCCCTGGCTGGACGCCTGCTTCCTCCAGTAATGTGGAAAGTCTGATGCCGGTCCATTCGGCACAGGAAACCAGCCCGTGAATGCTTTGTGCAGTACCGTCGACGGGGTTGTCCCCTAATAACGTGCCACTGTTGCCCGAACATTCCAGGAAATGGATTCTGCTGACCATGGGATAGGCAAGCAGGTCGTCATAGCTGAATGCCAAAGCTTGCCTAACCAGTCCGTTGATCACAAGTTGGTGGCCTGCAGGGTCGATGTCCGGGACGCCGGCATGATGGCGCTCGAAGTGAAGACTGTTTGGAGTGATGGTGCCTTGCAATTGATGAAGTGGTGTCCGTGACGCGCCGCCACCAGGATAAAGGGGATTGGGATTGCCCGCCAATCGACCGATATGGCCAGTATGAATGGATCGCTCTCCGTAGGCGCTTGGCCCCGGCCCCGGTCTTCTGGACCAGGTTGGAATCTGGAACTCCAGACTTGATTCCTGGCTCAGTACCCTACTACTGGCCGCCACCCCGAGGCCGCCAAGCCCGAGACCCAGCAAATGGCGGCGATTGATGAGGCCGTTACCGGCTGCTTTTTCAAGGGAAGCGTTGGATGTCATCTGTTTTCGCTCTTTCTGTTCGTTGGCCTTTTTGTTCGATGGCGCGCCAGTATACCGGGGCTTGTTTTCACGTCGGCCCCTCTGACAAACGTGACCCCATTATCCTCAAGACTGCTGCAGCATACCAGTGCCTGGAAGCCTGAATTGTATCGACGTACACTTTCTCAGGTTTCAGGGTCTGCATTTACGATTTTTTCTGCTACCGCAGAAAAAAATCGAGATTTTCCACCATCACCCGCTTTGTACACCGCGCCTCCGTTCCTCAACCCAAGCCCAGTTCCGGATTCGATACAATCCGAATCGAAGTCAGTAAAGCCTAAAGCTGGTGATGGCCAGAGTGGGAAAATATTTCCGGGTCCGCGAGGAAAATTTTGACACGCGGGCCCTTGAGCCATACGAAGCAGAACCATCGAAGCCAGTTGAATATTTATCGAATCGACTGCCCATTATGCTACTCTTCCGACCATCCAAATAATTACCATCCAAGAGGAAAGTTCATGACAGCAGGCCAACAGCAAAAGACTGATTCAGGCTTTGGCGCCAAGAGCGAACCAGAGGAAGTATTGGAGGGTATCGATCTTTCCGGTAAGGTCGCAGTAGTGACAGGTGGCTACAGCGGAATCGGACTGGAGACGACCCGAGCGCTGGCTAATGCCGGTGCCAAGGTGCACGTGCCGGTTCGTTCGCCCGAAAAGGCAGCGGATAGTCTGGGAACCCTGCCTGGCAATATAGTTGTTGGGGAGATGGATCTGGCAAACCTGGCAAGTGTCCGCAGTTATGCCGAGCGCGTCCGTCATAGCGAAGACAAACTGGATATGCTGATTAACAACGCAGGTATTATGGCGTGTCCGGAAACACGGGTTGGCAATAACTGGGAGTGTCAGTTTGCCACCAATCATATAGGACATTTCGTGCTAACCAATGAGCTGTTGCCGTTGCTTGTTGCGGCCAACGGTGCCCGGGTTGTCTGCCTGTCTTCTACTGGTCACAAACGTTCCGGTATCCGCTGGGACGATGTTCATTTTGCCAACACCCCTTATGAAAAATGGGACGCCTATGGACAATCCAAGACAGCAAATGCCTTGTTTGCCTTGGCTTTGGACCGCAAGTTTTCCGCTCAGGGAGTGCGGGCTTTTTCTGTGCATCCAGGTGGTATATTGACGCCATTGCAACGCCATCTGGAAGTTGAAGAAATGGCGGCATTGGGCTGGCTCGATAAAGATGGCAATTTATCTGAGCAGGCCAAACTCCTTTTCAAGACACCGAGTCAGGGCTGTTCCACAACGTTATGGGCGGCAACCAGTCCAGCACTAAACGGATTGGGCGGCGTGTACTGTGAAGATTGTGACGTGGCGGTACTTGCTACGGAAGAAACACCTCGATACCTGGGGGTCGAAGCCTGGGCTGCTGATGAGGAAGCTGCCATGCGCCTGTGGGATCTAACCGAGCAGATGTTGGCAGAAAGCTGATGACTGTTCCTGTGCGCCATGCTTTTTTAACGACTCTTCTGTTGCTGTGGCTGGAGCCTGTTGCCGCCCAGCCACAGGCCCGACAGTTGATGCTGCAGGCTGCACCGATACCTGAAGGGCTGGAAACTACCGAATTTTTCAGTCCGGCCGTGGCGCGATCCATGAAATTCGATATCGTGCTGCCACCCGGGTACCATGCTGGCGACGAGCGCTACCCGGTACTCTATTTGTTGCATGGATATATGCAGAATTACACTATCTGGGGTCGCAACCTTGGTGCTGTGTTTTATGCCAGGAACCTGGGCGACCTGATCCTGGTCCTTCCCGATGGTGGCAATAGCTGGTTTGTCAATTACGCTGTCAGCGATGATGGTCAGCGCAATGACTGGGAAGATTACCTGATTGAAGACCTTGTCGAGTTTGTTGATTCCAACTACCGGACCATCGCCAGTCGAGAAGGGCGTGCAATCGCCGGTCTCTCCATGGGAGGGTATGCCGCATTTACCCTGGCGCTCAGGCACCCTGAAAAGTTCATCTCCATGGGCAGCACCAGTGGCGCATTGTCACATGCCAGAACCGCTGCTGAAGCATTGCGTCAGGGAATCGACCTGCGCCCTCGTCAACGTACGCCGCAGATCGAAGCCCAGCTGGCGGAAGCCGACCAGTTCATTGCTCAGGTTATCGATATACCTGGATTCAGTACGCAACAGGAACGTACTCCATCAGGCCTGCAATTCGAAACACCGGAGCAGGCAGCGGCCTATGATCCGTTTGAAATCCTCTACAACGTGCCCAAGAGCCAGTTGCCACACATTTATCTTGATGCTGGAACCGAAGATAGCCTTATAGGTGAAGCGCGTGAGTTCATCCAGGTTCTGTTGGTCAATAATGTGCCTTTCGATTTCATGCAGGAGCGTGGGCGGCACAACGCAGAGTATTGGCGCCGTTCCATCGGGCACATGATGACCATTCAATATGAAGTGATGCAGCGGGCTTTGGGGCGCCGACCCTAGCGGCAACAGAATCGACTAGTCTTTTCTGGAAGTTTTATCGCTGCGAGTATTCAGTGGATCTTCGTCCGGAATTGATCTGGACAGCACCAGCGCCTGGACGGTAGAAGATTTGAATTCCCGCCGATAAAGCACAAAAACTGTCAGTGTGCAGGCCGCTATAAACACCCAGGGGTTGATAAACCAGCCAAGTACCGCAAGGGCAAAGTAGTAAGCGCGCAGACCGTAATTGTAGCTATGAGCAGCGCGATCCAGCAGTTTTGCCACTGCTTTGAAATCTCGTTCTTTGGCAACTGCCTGGTAGTCTTCGGCCTCGCCGAAATAACGAACAGTGTTGAACGATGAGCCGAACAGGATAAAACAGAACCCGTATTGCCTGATTGACCAGGTGAAGGTAAAGAACCCATAGGTAAAAATAACGATAAGCAATAAGAGCTTGATCTGAATTACCTGGATAGATACCACAGTTACAAAACTGAGTGACGACAGGTTCATGAAAATATTGCTGGATGTACTCAGAACACCCACCAGACTGGCAACAATAAGCAACGATGTTGAGGCAAAAAAAGATACCTGCCTCTCCAGGCTGGCAAGCAGTTCACCGTCAACCTCACTCATCCCGGTTGACCTTAGCTTTGCGATCCATTCCTTACGGTAACGGTAAAGCACGCTGGAAAGGGTATTGGTTGATTTTGCCGCTCGTCGAGTGAAAGTGGTGTACCCGATCCAGCTGGTAAGAAACCAGATGAAACTGACCAAATCCAGTAAAGTAAAATCCATGATGATATTTGTGAACCTAAACGATCGTGAGCCCAAACCTGCGTAATACTCAGCTTTCTAGACGCGCTGCCAGTCGGAGGAGTTGGATTGCGGTTTCCTGGGAAGTCACGCTGTAGAATTGCTAAACTTATGGAATTATAGCTGATTACATCATTTATTAGACAGAAAATAATGTCCGACCAGAACCCCGTGAACAATCCATTGATGGTGATCAGCAATGCGCGGATACCCATCAACCGCCGAAAGGTTCTGACCATTGACAGCTTCAGTATCCGGCCGGGTGAGCATTGGTGTGTGCTCGGTGGGAATGGCGCAGGGAAAACTTCGCTGGCAAAGCTGATCCGGGGCGAACTGGTGAGGGGCAGGCAGTATGTTGAGTATGCACAATATTTTGATACTGCGACTGACCTGGACACCGTCTCTTTCGAGGAGCAGCAACGGCTGTGGTCACTGGACAACCGCCACGACATTAGCGAATACAATGCAGAGGCGAAGGATCAAGGTACCACGGTTGCACGCTTGATCAGCCCGCCTGCAAACCCTGGCATAGTGCAACAAGCGAACGTGATGGAAATGCTTGCCATGCTGGAGCTGGATCAACTGTTGCAGCGTGGCATTCGTTTTCTGTCGTCAGGGCAGGTCAGGAAAGCAATGATTGCCAGAGCGTTACTCAACAAGCAGGCCGACAGGAATCGGCTGTTGGTGCTTGACGACCCATTGGAAGCAATCGACCGGCAGGCACAGCCGGTAGTCAGAGCATTTTTACAGCAGTGGATGAATGAGCGGGATGCCACATTACTGCTCAGTCGTAGAGAAAGTGAAGTGTTGCCTGGTATAACGCATCTGGCAATCATGGAAGATTTGAAGATTATCGAGCAAGGACCTTTGGATCAGGTGAGGACAACCGATTCCTACCGCCGAATCGCAAACCCACAAGTTACACTTACCGTCGATATTCCCTGCCAGGCAAATGAACCTGGAAATTCAGTGGATCGCCAGCCTCCTGTCCATCTGAACAAAGTTAATGCTGATTACGGGGACATTCCCGTTCTGGACCAAGTGACGTGGTTGATGGATGTGCATCACCATACTCTGATAGAGGGGCCCAACGGTTGCGGGAAGTCGACGCTGTTAAGCTTGATTGATGGTGAGAATCACAAGGCATACGGGCAGGAAGTAATCCTGTTTGGCGTGCGGCGGGGCAGCGGTGAATCGGTCTGGGATATCAAGTCACACTTCGGAGTGGTATCCAATGAGATCCACAACAAATATGTGAAAGGCTGGCGTGTTCTGGATGTGGTGGTATCTGGTTTCTATGACTCGGTTGGCCTGTATGACGATACTGGTGCTACTCAGATCGAAACAGCAGAAAGATGGCTCTGCTGTTTTTCCGTGGAACACCTGGCACGGGAGTACTTTCATGAGATTTCGTTTGGCCAGCAACGACTGATCCTGCTGGCGCGAGCGATGGTCAAACAGCCGGATGTGTTGATCCTGGACGAGCCGTGTGTGGGGCTGGACGACTATTATCGCCGCCTGGTGTTGGAATTTGTTGATCGGATCGCTGATCAAACACCGACACAAATAATTTACGTCAGCCACATAGAGGGAGAGGAGCCACGTTGCATTAATCAGCGCCTTCGTTTTGAGCCATCACCAGCGGGAGGCCACCGACTGGTGGAATGGTAGTTGCTGGCGCTTTCCCTGTCCCTGTCCCTATCCCTTAATGTAACTTTCCAGTTGCTCGATGGTAGTCTGCTGTTCTTTGATGATTTCCTTAACCAGGTCACCGATAGAGATCACACCAACAACCCGATCCTGCTCTAGAACCGGCAGGTGCCTGACCCGATGTTCAGTCATCAGAGATAGCGATTCCTCAATACGGCTGTCCGGGGCGACACTGATGACAGATGTGCTCATGATGTCTTTCACCGGTGTATCTTTGGACGAACGCCCTTGCAGTATGACTTCCCGGGCATAGTCCCGTTCGGACACGATCCCCGATAATTGCTGCTCTTCCATGACCAGCAGGGCACCGATCCGTCTTATGGCCATCAGCTGAATCGCCTCAAAGACTGTCTGGTCTGGAGAGACGGTCCAGATTTCCGATCCTTTGTCAGTCAGTATCTGCCTGATGGTTTTCATAGCACTCCTCCTGTTGGTTTTGGGATAGTGAGGTCGGCTATTACCTGCGCACGACTCCTGGCAACAACGCTCGACAGACTGCCGCAGAGCGCATCGCTAGTTAATCAGAGGTTTCTTCAATTGGTTCTAGTTATTTTGATATGGGCGAATCCTGAATTGTTGACATAAAAGCCCTGGCTGTCGTTGACGAACAGCTTCAGATCACCGCTACAGGGTGCCTGGTAAAGATAAGAGTTGCTGGCCGTGTCGAAATTCAGCTCAGTAATCCCAATCAGGCTGTCCCTCCGGCAACCGTCCTGGTACAGAATCAGTTCAAACCAGCGGTGCTGCCTCGAGCGCTTAAGCAGGGACAGGGTCTCCAGCGGCATCCGGCCGTCAGCAAAACCCGTAAGTCCAATTGCGTCACCGTTTTCGTCAGTATCAATTCCGCCATCGATCCAGTTGCTGACAATGGGAAATTCCAGCCTGTAGGCGGAGCCTGCCGCCAGGTTGACTCCGGAATGGGTTGCCTGGGCGGTAGTGAAAAAACGAAACGAGGTAGATTGCCCTGGAGCCAGTGACTGGCCACTATTGCCAGGATCCGGGTCGATATACATCACCGCATTGCAGCCGGTAATCAGGGTAAAAATCAATAAAACTGTGTAACGCATCAGGAGCCTCCATCTTAGTCTGTCCCCAAGAGTGCCCTTCACGCATAATGAGGTCAAGTTTTTAGGAAAGTCTGATTAACCATGGGCAGAATCATAGTCACGGGATTTACGCCATTCGACCAGCGTCCCGTTAACGCCTCTTGGGTTGCCGCCACGCGATTGCAGCAAGCGATGGGTGCTCCTGCGCTGTTGAGTGGCGAAATTCCGGTAGTCTGGGGTGAGCCGGAAAACAGTCTCAGCGGCTTACTGGCACAGGAGCAAAGGCCTGCAGCAATCGTCGCACTGGGCGAGGGTAAGCCTGGCGGTTTCAGGCTAGAGACTTTGGCTTTGAACAGGCGTGCGGTCAAGCCGGATAACAATGGCGAGTTGCCTCCGCATCCTCAGATTGTTCGGGATGCGCCTGACAGCTTGCGGAGTACTGCACCATTGCTGGAAATCAGGCGAGCACTGCTGGCGCGCAAGGTGCCCGTGTTACTGTCTGTGGATGCCGGCAGCTATCTTTGCGAAGAAACCCTGTATCTTCTAGAGCATCGTTTCAGGGAATGGACCGAAAACCGTCTTGCATTATTTGTGCATTTGCCACCTTTCGGTACGTCCCTGAAGTTCAAGGGCAGGCAAAGACTCTGTGAGGAAGAGCTATTGCTGGAATTCGCGAACGATCTGATTGAGGTGATTTCCGGCCATCTGGCAACTGAACAACTGTAATCAGATCCAGGAAACTGCTAAATTCCGAGGTCTGTTAACTTTTGAACTGGTGTGAGGGGTAAAAATGAAGAAGCTAGCGATACTTTTTTTGGTAGTTGCGAGTGCTGTTCAGGTCAAGGCGTTAGAAGAAATAGATCCGGCTCTGCAGGAAATTGTCAATTTCCGTCAGTACAGCTCTACCTTTGCCAGTGCCGGGCAACCTTCCCGTGAACAGTTCCAGGTTCTGAAAGATCAGGGTTTCGAACGGATTGTGTACATTGCGTTTACCAATAACCGCAACGCGGTGGCCGATGAAGATCTGGTGGTCAAGGGACTGGACATGGAATATATGCAGATACCGGTTGATTTTGGCAATCCGTTACCCAGTGAGTTTTATGCTTTTGCGGATTCCATGCAGCGAAACCAGGGTAAGAAAACGCTATTACATTGTCAGGTTAACGCTCGCGCCACCGCTTTCAGCTTTTTATATCGGGTGATTTATTTAGACGTGCCAGTAGCACAGGCCAAGGAAGATATGAATTCTGTCTGGCAGCCCAATGAAGTGTGGCGGGATTTTATCTTCGAGGTGCTAGAGCAAAACGACAAGTCGGCTGATTGCCCCGAATGTGACTGGACACCGCCTCCACCGCGGCAGTAATAATCTGCTCACAGCAACTTTAAAAATCCTGCATAAAAAAAGCCCCGCTTCGGCGGGGCTTTTTCGTATCAGGCGCTCAACCCAGAGTGTTTATTCGCCACCCTGATCGACGTACTTCCAGTTGTAAAAGCCCATGAACATTTCTTCCCAGCTCTGTTCACCCCAGTAAATCGTTGAGTTGGGATCCGGGTTGAACGCATTTTGAGAAGAGTTGTCGAATGCACCTTTGGCTACTATCTTGGTGCCAGCAGGCACAAACAGGGGCTCTTCCAGGCTGTGGGTCAGCTGCCAGTTAAACGAGTAATTCGGCACTGACAGAATCAGCTCTTCACTGCCGTCCGGGTAGACCGCAGTAAAGTCCATGCGCTTGCCACGGAAATGCATGTGCGGCATCAGGCTATGAATGTAAGCATCACGCGGCACGACGGTAGTGATTTCCATTTCGTGGTCCTTGGCTTGAGGCGGAATCTGGATAGTGAAGTCATTGCCAATCCCACCGGCCATGCGTTCTGCGGGAATTTCACCCTCCGGGTAGAAGTAGATGCCGATTTCTGTGGCGTCAACAGATTCCTTGCCAGATGTGGTGTAGTGCATCTGCAGACTCAGAGTCGAGCCAGCGCGCAGCAAACCACCGGTATTTTCAGGGTACATGCTGGTGGCTGTGCCGGGGGCATAACCGGCAACGGATGCCTGGTCGACATCGCTACCGCCACCCAGGAAAACGCCCACATCTACATCCGGACCAAGCAATTCAAGAATTTCATTGAAATTCGGTTGCTGGCCGGATGCGGCAGCAGCAAACAGAGTAGTACGTACTTCTTGTGCGCGCTCTTCCGGCAGGCTGTTCAGCACCTGCATGAAGATCTCGTTCATATCCGGCGCACCTTCAGGAGGTACGACGGTAGTAATTACGTGGTGTACGACGCTGGGATCACCCGGAACCACTTCGCTGCCGCGTACCCACTTGTCTTCTGTCAGCCCCAGATCGATTGGGATATCCATGTAGTCTACTATTCCAGTGGCAGGAATTGTCTGCGGCTCAATCTGAACAATCAGATCAGGTTCGCCTTGAGTCCACTTGGTGTCTGGCCAGGTCAGTTCTGCCAGCGGGTCCGCGCTGCCATCTACTGGAGAGCCCGCATCGACCCAGTGAATCAGGGTTTGCATATCAGCATCTGCAAGATTCATTTCGTTGGCGATCTTGTGACCGACCTTGTTGTCGACCTGGCCCGGAGGCATGCGCTTGGTCATGACTACTTCACGGATCATTGGCGACCAGCCTTGAGCGGCCAGACTGCTGTCCAGCGCGAATGGGGCAATACCGCCAGCGCGGTGACAGGTTGCACAATTTTCGGCAATGATTGGAGCAATTTCATTCACATAAGACGGGGTAGATGCTTTGTGTTGTGCCACTATCGGGAAATCAATCACTGTGCCCGTCGCTGAAGCGGTGACCGAAACATCAGAACCTGCCAGGAACTGCTGTAGTGCTGTGTCCAGATGTTCCTGAACCGGACCACGATAAACCACCTCGAAGGAATTAGGGTCATAAACCACGGCTTCCCCGATGCGGGTAACACCCAGAGCTTCGGCTACCAGTTGTGTATCATCCATCAAAATTGGCAGTTCAATACCCAGTTCGGCCGCTTCAGACTGAACGCTCTGGCGGTCGGTTTGCAGGCCCGGATTGAGCAACATGAAGACCACGCCCTGATCCTGATAGCGGGCCTGGAGCTCCTGAAGGCTGGCAAGATTATCCTTTACTTCGCTGGCGCCATTGGCCTGCACCATCAGAACGACAGCTTCGCTGTCATCGTACCAGGCCATGTGGTGGAAGGTGCCGCGATGATCGATCAGTGAAAAATCACCGACCCGATCGGCAGCTCCCGCCATTGAAGCCATCGCTGCAACTGCGACTGTGGTAAACGAAACAAGTAATTTCTTCACGTTATCCCCCTCGTACGGAATGTATGTAAACTTTTTAATGATACGCGATTTTAGTCAGACTAAAAGGAATATGCGCCAAAGACGCTAAAATTTAAAAGTCTGCTACTGGCTTTGGGGAAAAATTGCTTGTTGCGAAAATGAATACTTTCTCCAGAATCTGCAATGTTTGCAGCAAGAACTGATTCTTTAGTAACTGAATTTTAAAACCCGCAAAAACCCGCTATAATTGTGGGGATTTTGGCGAGATCTGGCAGGCTCTGGCGCGGAGTTCACCGCCTGGATGACTGGTGCCTTGATTTGGTACTTCAATCCGGTACTTTTTCCGGTATTCAGCAGCTGAGTCGAGTGGTGCTGCTACCACAAGTGAAAGGCGCCTTTATCAAAGCCTGGAATGGCTCTAGAATCAGAGCACATGCTCCGTCAGAATAATGCCAGAGCACATCAACCAGCTGTACAATAGGGGATTCGATGCTATGAAACAACGACCAATTAGGCGTCCACGCAAAATCAAAGGTATTGTCATACCTGGCTCCCTGGAAGGGAAGATCATTTCTCTCGATCACGACCACTGAGTCATGGTGGGGCATAAGCTGATTCCATTTGCGGTTTCGTCAGTCACGAAACCTGTCCTCAAGTTGTTTGCTGGAGTTTTCGGCTCAGCCTGTCTGGCCTGTTCCAGTCCGGGATTTGCTCAAGGTCCAGACAGTGGGCCGTGGTTCGGGCTGGATCTACCTCCTGCGTTGAAACCCCATGTCAGTCCCGCAATTATCGGCAGCCGTGGACCGGCGCCAGCTGTGGTGCCCAACGGCGAGTCGGGGTTCACCGAGTTGAGGGGTGAACAGATCAGTGAAGATCTGCGCACAATTGTAGATTTCTCCATTCAGAGTCGCCTTTCGCGGGAGCTTGGGGGTGAGCAGTTGTGGGGCAGGGTCAGTGGATTTCCTTCTGCCAGTGCAACGATTGATTGGGCTGCTGAGCAGTTTCGGCTGGCAGGTATCGATGAGGTACAGATTCAACGGATCAGCCAGCAAGCGGATGCCGAGCTATGGTTACCGATAAATTGGCAGGTAACCCTGCTGGGTGACCCGGTATTCGGAGCCGGAAGTCAGGACGTCACACTGACCACCGCCGTTGCGCTGGCCCCCTCAGCGATTCCCGGTGGTAGTCTGACGGCGCCGGTCGTTTACGTTGGGACTGGCAGCCCGGCCGAGCTGCTTAACGTCGACGTGGCTGGCAAGATTGCCATTCAGCGAATTACACCTCAAGCCCACTTGGTATTCGAGCGCGCCAGATTTACTCCCCAGGCTCGGGACATCATGGCTCGAGGTGCGGTGGCAGTCATCAATATCATTGATCAGCCTGGGAATGAAATGGCGCGAGACCTGTCAAATTGTGGTGGCCCCTGTTTCAACATAGGGGGACGCGATGGTCATTTTCTAATCGGGGCAATGAATTCGGCAGCCCAGGCGGGCAGCATGGATCAGCTGCGTCTGCGATTAGCCCTGGAGTCTACAGTTCATAAGGATCTGGACGCTGCCAATGTACTGGCGGTAATCCCTGGTACAAGTGAGGAAACTATCGTTCTCAACGCCCATATCGATGCCTGGTACGATGGCGCTGGAGACAACGGAGACGGGCTGGCAGTATTGCTGGCGCTGGCAAGACATTTTTCCAGGCCCGAGATTCAGCTCCAGCGAAGCCTGGTGCTGGTGGCAAGTGCAGGGCATCATACACCCGGACTCAATGGTCCCCGTAACGCGGTGAGCATGAATCCTGAGCTTTTTGAAGATGCGGTTTTGATCTTTAATCTGGAACACGTGGCACAACGTAATTTTTCCCCAGCCAGGAGTCAGTTTTCCGATGGTTACCGGGAATACATAGCGGATTCTGGAGAAGCACCAATCGTTGCTGGTATCACCAACCAGTCACCGTTTCTGGAACAGCTTTTTTCGCTGGGCGTGGAGCGTTACGGTACCAATTTCGTCTCAGGACCCTCCAGCATGGCCAGTGGCGAAGGTGGGGGATATCGAACGGCCAATGTGCCCATCGTAACTACCATGCAGGCACCACCTTTGTACCATACCAGTGGTGAAGTGTTCGAAGTGGTATCGACACCAGGTCTTGAGCGGATGGCGCGATTTATGGCCTGGTTCGTCAAGCAGGTTGATCGCGCGTCCCGTGCGCAGATAGATCCCTGAAAGTGATACCAGAGATAGATCCCTGAGATAGATCCCTGAGATAGCCCAATGAGACAGACCTATGAGATAGTCTTGATAGACAGACCCGTGATAAAGAATGAACTGATTGCTTATCGGTTGCGTAAACTCAACCCATCATAATCCAAACAACCAGCAGGCCTGCTATGAGAGCATTGCTCGTCATCAATTTAGGAACCCCGGCTTCACCTACCCCAAGGGGGCTGCGGGAGTTTTACCGCTATTTTTTCGCTGACCCCTATGTATTTGACATCCCGGCATGGGCGCGCTGGATGTTGCGAAATCTCATTATTATGCCATTTAGAGCCCCGAAAACTGCCAAGGACTATGAAACGATCTGGCTGGAGGGAGGCTCTCCGCTCTTTGTGTACACCAACCAGCTGAAAACCAGGTTGCAGGATGCCCTTGATCCTTCCCGCAGTCGAATTCGCGTGTTTGTCGGCATGGGGTACAGTGAACCTTTTATTGGTGACGCCATGGAGGAAATAGAGCAGGCAGGCATCAAGGATATCCTGGTTTTCCCGCTATTCCCCCAGTATTCAACTGCTACTACGGAGTCGGTGTTGCATGGAGTGAAGGTGGCCGCCAGCAAGTGGAAAGAAGAGCCTCGCATGACAGTGATCAAGGATATGTTCAGTGAGCCAGCGTTTATTCGAGCCTGGGCACAGTTGCTCGACAAACACATGCGCCAGGACCGCGAGGATAAAAGGGTGGATCATGTGATTTTCAGTTATCATGGACTGCCAGAAAAAACCATCAAGAAAGCAGATCAGCATGGTTGTTGCGAATTTGGCAGTTGCTGTGATGAAATTACCACCAATAATCGCTATTGCTACCGTGCTCAGTGTATGGAAACCACCCGCGCAATCACGCGAAACCTGAATTGGGATCCGCAGTTTTATTCCGTGGCGTTCCAATCCCGGTTCGGGCGCGATCCCTGGATTCAGCCTTACCTGGATGAATACCTTGAGGAACTGGCCGGGCGTGGCATCAAGAAAGTCGCGGTTGTTACCCCCTCGTTCGTATCCGACTGCCTGGAAACCATTCATGAGATTGGCATCGAATACCGCGAATTGTTCAAAGAGAAAGGTGGTGATGATCTGATTCTGATTCCAAACCTGAATAATGAAGAGTTCTGGTTTGATGCAGCTGCAGAAATTGTCGAACGGCACCTGAGTCGTTCGGTCTTTCTCAATCCTGTCTAGAATCAGTCAAAGGTTCTCTGGCCTTCAGGCTTCTATCAATTCATAGCAGGGCCGATAGTGGTCTGCACTGATTTTCATACGCTGATTGGCCACACATTCCGCTAACAGTGTATCGATCGCTGTTATCAGGTTCGCGTCACCACGTAGCTGGAATGGACCGTGCCGGTCAATCTGCCGGATGCCATAGGGTTTCACGTTACCAGCCACAATACCTGAGAATGCCTTGCGCAGCTCTGATACCAGTTTGGAACCGGGCAGATCGCTGAGCAGGCGCAGTTCCGCCATGCTTTCGTGGTTGACATGGAAAGGTGCCTGCATGCTTTCTGGAATTTTCAGTCCCCAATTAAAGGCATAGGAATCATTGGCTCGCCGGCGCTGGGCTGTGACTTGGTTCAAGTTGCGCAAGGTCAGCTGTGCAACCAGGGAAGCGTTATCGTTGACAATCTGATAGTGTTTCGCTGCCTGATCCCCAAGCGTGGATTTTATAAATCGATCGACCGAGGCAAAATAGTCCCCAAAGTCTGCGGGGGCAGTAAAGATAATGGGAACCGGGATTGAATCGTTGTCTTCCCGCATGAGTATTCCCAACAGGAACAGTATTTCCTCAATAGTACCGACCCCGCCGGGAAAAACCACGATGGCATGAGCCAGCCTCACAAAGGCTTCCAGGCGCTTTTCAATGTCGGGCAAAATAACCAGTTCGTTGACCGAAGGATTGGGTGACTCGGAAGCGATAATGCCAGGTTCAGTTATGCCGACGTACCTTCCGCCCGTATTCAACTGCTTGGCATGACCGATCATGGCGCCTTTCATAGGGCCCTTCATGGCTCCGATACCGCAGCCGGTGGCAATATCCAGGCCACGCAATCCCATCTCATAGCCTACTTCCTTGGAATACTCATATTCGCTGCGACTGATGGAATGACCACCCCAGCAGACGATCAGTTGCGGAGGCTGATTGGGTTTTACGATACCAGCGTTGCGCAGAACGCGAAATACGGTATCGGTAATGCCTTCGCTGGAAGAAATGTCAAAGCCGCCAACACGCTCTATTTTTGCCTGCGTGTAGATGATATCCCGCAGGGCGGCGAACAGGTGCTGTTCGATACCCCGAATCATTTTGCCATCGACGAATGCACTGGCCGGAGCGTTCTGAATCCGTAATTTGATACCCCGGGACTCCGGCACAATTTCTACTCTGAAATCGGCAAACTCTTTGAGCATCAGGTCCGGATCGTCGGTTTCATTGCCGGTATTGAGAACCGCCAGGGCACAGTCACGAAACGTCTGGAACACGTCTTCGGTGGTTTCCATCGCTACCATGATTTCCTGATGTGATAGCAGGTTGAGGCTGGTAGACGGCCTGACCATGCATTCTTTTATCTTGTCCAACCTGAATTTTCCTAAAATCTGATTTGTATCAAAACCTTACTGCCACAGTTTTCTATCCTGTATATCGACGCAGGTTACTATCGCTGGAGGAAATGAGATGTCAGAACACGTTCAGGAAAGACACGAGAAACTGGGCCCGGTCGCGTTGAAAATCCTGGGTTGCTATGTAGCAATCATGATTGTTGGCTGGGCGATAGGCAGCCTTTTCTAGGCGGAATTTTACTTTACTAAATAAAAAGGCCGGCTTACAAGCCGGCCTTTTTATTGGGCTGCAGCTGATCTGATTAGGCGCTGATGGCTCGCTTGACCAGGTTTTGCAGCAACGGCACTTTATAGCCATTGTGAGCCAGTTCTCTGGCGCCGTCGGTTGCCATGGCAGCAACCGATTCGCCGGTCGCAGCGCTCTTTGCCTGACCGCGGACCGCATTCTCGACGTTGGTTAAACGGCGAGGTGTGGCTTGCACGGCACCCGCAACAATGCGGCTGTCCTGAATAGTGCCTCCGCTAATCCGGAAAGCTGCAGCCACATTCACCAGGGAGAAATCCCAGACATTGCGGTCGGCTACTTTCTCGAAGTAGAACGTTGCGTTGGCCCAGGTTGACGGAATCCTCACAGCAGTCAGGATTTCACCAGGTCGCAGCACAGTGGTGTTTTCGATATCTAACGCAGGTCCGACAAAGTAATCCTCGGCGGACACCGTGCGCTCGCCTGTGGCACTTCTGATCACCATGGTGGCGTCGAGTGCCACTATTGCTGGTGCAGTATCTGAAGCGCTGGCAGCAACACAGCGGCTACCTTCGAACAGGGCATGTTCACGGTTCATACCTTCCGGAGTATCTGCATAACACAGGTTGCCACCGGCGCGGTAACAGGAAAGTCCGCGTCGGTAGTACCAGCAGCGCACATCCTGGGACAGGTTGCCGCCGATGGTGCCGATGTTGCGAATCTGCGGACTGGCGACTACCCGTGCTGCATCCGCAAGAACGGCATAGCGCTCCTGGATAAGCGAGCTATTGGTAATCTCGGTCAGTGTGGTCAAGGCGCCGATTTCAATTCCATCAGCAGTTTCCCTGATTCCACGCAACGCTTCGATACCACTCAGGTCGATCAGTGCATCAACGGATTTGGCACGGTCTTTCAACCAGCCGTATGTGTCCTGACCGCCACCTACCAACCAACCTCTATCTGCCAGCCGGTCAGCTATTGCGAGAGCGTCCTCTACCTGCGTCGGCTGGTAGAGCTCCATATTTGGCATTACGTCATGTGATGGCATAGTTAACCTCAGAAAGTGTTAGTTTTTAGGGTCTTGGAACTGTAGGTATTACCAGCCAAGTGGTTAATGATCATATCCGTGGTGGTCGGTGCTGTGTTGAACAGGTGACCGTCCAGCGCATCGGAGATGGCACTTGCCAGGGCTGCTGCTGCCGCCCCCTGGGTGGGCTCACCGATACCACGTGCTCCTATCGGGCTTTGTGGATCCGGGATATTTACGCCCTGAGCCTGGGTTTCCAGTGGCACGTCCTTATAAGTAGGCGGCTTGCTCTGGTGCAGGCCCACGTTTGCCGGCAACCCATTCTGCGGATCGTAGACATGACGTTCGAGGCCGGTAAGCCCTACACCCCACACGGCGCCGCCGCGCATGGCGTTGTCGAAGTTCTTGGGATGCACCACGGTGCCACAATCAGCTACGGCGCCATAGTCAAGAATCTCGTACTTGCCGGTATCCAGGTCCAGTTCAATCTCGCAGAAACCTACCACGTTGCCGGGAGGCTGACCCTGACCTGGAATATTGTCCTTGGCGACACCGACCAGACCGGTACCCTGCAGGCCTTGAACAGCGCGTTGGGTGATGGGGTTGATATCGTCAGGGTATTCCATACCGCTGAACCTGCCGCCCAGGGCGATAGCTCGCTGGGCTGCTTCGGCATAGGTCATGCCTTGATCTGGATCGCTGCTGAGGAATACCCGTTCACCACCGATTTCATAATCGTCAGGTGTTCCGCCCAGATCCGCCGCGGCGATTTCTTTCAGCTTGGCAATGGCGTCTTCTGCTGCCACCCAGTTGGCCCGGCCATGGGTGAACATGGTATTACTACCACCCTGACCCGAGCTGTGAGGCAAAAAGTTGTCGGTACGGCCGCGGTGAATTTCGCAATTCTCCCATGGCATTTGCAGTGCTTCTGCCGCCGCTCGAGAAGTCGCAGCGTAAGAGTAAGTACCCAGGTTGCCAACCCCGCTGTGGATATGCAGTTTGCCATCCGGGGCGATGCGAACCAGGCCGTCATAGCCTCGGCTGCCTGCACCGTGGTAACCGATGCCCACACCCAGGCCACGCACTTTATTGCCGTTGCGTTTGGGTTGGCTGGATTTATCCTGCCAGCTGAACATGCGTTCCCCTTGCTCCAGTGCCTGGCGAATGAAGGCGCTGGTCAATGGCCCGCGACTGCCGCCCTGAAAACCGTCACTGTCCGCTGCGTTTAACTTGCGGAAATCTATCCGGTCCATATCCAGAGTTCTGGCCACTTTGTCAGTGATAGGTGCCAGCACCGAAGCCATTTCATTCTGGCCGGGACCGCGTTGCGCGCCGCGGGGGGTAGTGTTGGTATATACTGAAATGCCGCGATATCGCATTGACTCCGGTTGATAGGCGATGGTGACGTGCTGGGCTGAAGAGTTGCCGCTGCCGCCGCCGGTAGCGCCGCCGTCATTGACGATAACCAGGTCTACCGCTGAGACCTTGCCGTCCGCCTTGACGCCAACCTTGATCCAGCCCTGCATGCCGGAACGAGCGGAGCCAATATAGAACTCCTGTTCGCGGGTTATGCGGGTCTGTACCGGACGGTTCAGCATGCGGGCGAAGTTGCCGGTGATTGCCATGTAGGGATAGGGGCCTATCTTGGAGCCGAAACCACCACCGGTGGCTTCATTGATGAATACCAGATCGCCTGCATCGATGTTCAGCATTCTGGCCAGGCCATTATCGTTGGCACTCTGGCTTTGGGAAGATCCGGCGAAATAACATTTGCCGTTTTCCCAGTACGCCATACAAGTACGCGCTTCCAGCGAGTGGTGCGGATAACCCATGGTGACGAAAGGTTCTTCGATGATGTGTGCCGCTTCTGCGAAACCAGCGTCGATGTCACCGAAAGCCCATTCCTGGGTGAATTCGCCACCCACAGGCTCACGTCCTTCACGAATTGCATCGACAGCAGACTGTGGCCACTTGATGTCGCGAATCTCGGCACCGACAATCGGCGTTCCTTCCGGACCTTCTTCCCGGGTGCGGACCAGCACGTTGCCTTCCGGATAAGGATTCGGCCCGCCTGGAGTCAGGCTGACCAGTGGATCTACCACGAAGTCACGGCGTTCGAAATCTACCCGAATGCGGGAAATCGCAGTTTCGGCAATTTCTTCGGTAACTGCAGCAACAGCCAGGATTGGCTGGCCGACGAAGGTTACGTATTCCGAAGCCAGCGCCGGATTACCCGGTGGTGGAACCGGAGGCAGGTCATCGGCAGTGAAAATGCCTATGACGCCATCCATACGTAATGCTTCGGAAGCATCGATATTGACTACCCTGCCGCTTGGCAACGGGCTGGTCAGGATGCGTGCGAAAACCATGCCTTCGCGCTTATGGTCTTCTGCGTACTTGATTTCACCTGTTACCTTGCCAGGCACATCAGGTGGCAAAAAATCTTTTCCTATGTGCATCGTCATACTAGTTGCCCCGAGGCGCGCATCACGCCATTCAGATAGTGTTCATAGGCACCACACCGACAGAGATTGCCAGACATGGCCTGGATGGCTTCGTCCCTGGTTGGCCTGGGGTTGTCACGCAGCAAGGCTACCGCTGACATGACCTGGCCCGGAGTGCAGAAGCCGCACTGCGGTGCATTTTCCGCGATGAAAGCCTGCTGCACTGCGTGCAGGGTTCCGTCTGCGGCTTTGATGCCTTCGATAGTAGTGACTTCGCGATCGCGGACATTTTGGGTCAGCACCGAGCAGGCGTAATTCGGTACGCCATCGATGTGTACGGTACAGGCGCCACATTCGCCGCGGTTACAACCAAGCTTGGTACCGGTCAGGTCGAGCTTGTAGCGGAGTGTGTGGGCGAGAGTCTCGGAAGGCATTACGTCCACCGGCCTGGTACGCCCGTTTACGTTGAGGTTTATCAAGCGCTCAGCGGTATTCTGTCCCGACTGGGCATTGGCGAGGTAAAAACTGGCACCCGTTGAGGCGGCGGCGCCGGAGAAAATTACCCCCTTGATAAAACGTCTGCGTGTTAGTTTAGGGTTCACTGACATTGCTCCGTTTCATTGTTTTAAGGTGTGGTCGCAACCCTTTCGGGCCACAACTCTGGATAGCTTTGGCATGCGCAAAAATACCTGTTTATGAGGCTACGATTTTCTGGCCAAAAATGCAACCGAATGAAGGGTTTAAATAGCTACAGAATGCCCTGAAAGCAGGGCGACTTAACACTCCCGGAATATAAGCTCGAAGACTGTTACAAAATTACTCACAGTGGTAGGATTCGCCCTACAAAACGTAAGGTAAATAAGCGCTGTCGAAGCGTTACCTGGCGAAGCAAACCGGGGCGTTGAAAACACCCATCAAGCAAGAACTTTCTTCATGTAGAAGCCGGTATGAGAGGCTTTCACCCTGGCCAGCTGTTCCGGGGTTCCTGTGGCGATGATCTGGCCGCCTTCATCGCCTCCTTCAGGGCCAAGATCAATGATCCAGTCAGCGGTCTTGATTACATCAAGGTTATGTTCGATCACGACGATAGTATTGCCCTGATCTCGCAGGTGGTGGAGCACAGCCAGCAGCTGGCGGATATCCTGAAAATGCAGTCCGGTCGTGGGCTCATCGAGAATGTAAAGGGTCTTGCCGGTATCACGCTTGGAAAGCTCTCGAGACAGTTTGACCCGCTGGGCTTCGCCACCAGACAAGGTTGTTGCAGCCTGTCCCAGGCAGATATAGGACAGCCCCACATCCATCAGGGTTTGCAGTTTGCGAGCGATTACCGGTACGGAAGCGAAGAACTCGCCGGCTTCCTCAATGGTCATGTCCAGGACTTCACTGATGTTCTTGCCCTTGAAAGTGACTTCCAGAGTCTCCCGGTTGTACCGCTTACCGCGGCAGACATCGCAGGCTACGTAGACATCGGGAAGAAAGTGCATCTCTACCTTGACCACGCCATCACCCTGGCAGGCCTCGCAACGGCCTCCTTTGACATTAAAACTGAAGCGGCCTGGTTTGTATCCCCGAGTCCGGGCTTCCTGGGTGCCGGCGAACAGTTCCCGCACCGGTGTGAATATGCCGGTATAAGTGGCTGGATTGGAACGTGGAGTACGGCCGATCGGGCTCTGATCGATATCGACTACCTTGTCGAGCAGTTCCAGACCTGCCAGCTCTTCATAAGGGGCGGCATTAAGGGATGTCGCCTTGTTAAGGCGGGTAGCTGTGATCGGATATAGTGTGCTGTTGATCAGGGTCGATTTGCCTGATCCGGAAACTCCGGTTACACAGGTAAACAAGCCAACAGGAATCTCCAGGGTGACATTTTTTAAATTGTTACCACTGGCACCTTTGAGTGAAAGCAGGCGCTTTTCGTCGAGCGGTGTGCGTTGTTCTGGAATGGCAATCTGCTCTTTTCCAGACAGGTACTTTCCGGTCAGCGAAGTGCGCACTTTCATAATATCTGCCAGGCTTCCCTCTGCTACAATCTGGCCGCCGTGAACCCCGGCACCGGGGCCGATATCGATGATGTGGTCGGCGCTGCGGATGGCTTCTTCGTCATGTTCAACGACGATTACCGTGTTACCCAGGTCGCGCAGGTGAAAGAGGGTGTTTAGCAGCCGACCATTATCCCGCTGGTGCAGACCAATGGACGGTTCGTCCAGAATGTACATCACGCCGACCAATCCTGCGCCAATCTGGCTGGCCAGTCGGATACGCTGTGCTTCGCCTCCGGACAGCGTTTCAGCGCTGCGATTGAGCGTCAGGTAGTTGAGCCCTACATCTACCAGAAACTGCAGTCGGGCTTGAAGCTCTTTGAGAATTTTTTCTGCGATCTTGGCCTGTTTACCCTTGAGTTTCAGGTGCGTGAAATAATCAGCGGACTGGGCGACCGTCATTCCGGTAATGCTGGGCAGATTGAGCCCTTTTATCAGTACGTGTCGCGCATCACGTCGCAGCCGGGTTCCCTGGCAGTCAGGACAGGATTGCGAGCTGAGATACTTAGCCAGTTCTTCACGCACCATGGAAGATTCGGTTTCCCGGTAGCGACGTTCCATGTTGGGTAATATTCCTTCGAAGGGATGACTTCGAATTACCGTGTCGCCGCGATCATTGATAAAGTGGAAGTCAATACTTTCACCCTTGCTGCCACGCAGAATAAGATCACGGTATTTGCGGGCCAGTTTTTCAAACGGCTTGTCGAGCTGAAAGCCGTAATGATCGGCAAGCGAATTCAGCATTTGAAAATAGTACATGTTGCGCCGATCCCAGCCGCGAATGGCACCTTCGGCCAGTGACAGTCCAGGGTCGACCACAATGCGCTGTTCGTCGAAGTACTGTTTCATACCCAGTCCGTCACAACTGGAACAGGCGCCGGCAGGATTGTTGAAAGAAAACAGTCTTGGTTCCAACTCACTGATACTGTGACCGCACTTCGGGCAGGCGAACAGGGAGGAAAACACCATGTCGGGCTGGGCGCCGGAATCATCCATGAAGCTGACCAGAGCCAGGCCATCAGCGAGCTGCAAAGCGGTTTCAAAACTCTCGGCCAGGCGTTGTTCGATGCCTGCCTTGACCTTCAACCGGTCCACTACCACTTCGATATTGTGTTTTTTGTTTTTTTCCAGGTCTGGTGGGAACTCGATCTCACAGACCAGGCCGTCAACCCGTGCTCGAATAAAGCCACTGGTCTTCAGTTCACTGAAAACGTGGATGTGCTCTCCCTTGCGGTCCCGCACAATGGGCGCCAGTACCATGATTCTGCTGTTTTCTGGCAGGGCCATCACCTGGTCCACCATCTGACTGACGGTCTGAGCTTCCAGCTTGAGGTCGTGATCAGGGCAATGAGGCTCGCCAATTCGGGCAAACAGCAGTCTCAGGTAATCATAGATTTCCGTAATGGTTCCAACCGTGGAGCGTGGATTGTGTGAGGTCGATTTCTGTTCAATGGAAATCGCCGGTGACAGTCCTTCGATATGATCGATGTCCGGCTTTTCCATCATGGAAAGAAACTGACGGGCATAGGTGGACAGGGATTCCACATAGCGCCGCTGGCCCTCGGCGTAGAGGGTATCGAACGCCAGGGAAGATTTACCTGATCCCGACAGACCGGTAATCACCACCAGCTTGTCGCGAGGAATGGTGATGTTGATGTTCTTGAGATTGTGGGTGCGGGCACCCCTGACGATGATTGTATCCATGAAGTCCTGATATGCCGGTGTGAACGGAAACCGGACATTATCTTTATTTTTCGTGACCGGAGTAAAGGAACCTCTGATTAATTATGGAAATGCCTGAATTCGGCAACGATGTTTGGGCGGTGCCAGGCGCGGTTTCTGAATATCTGTACCTGGAGGGCGCAAATCTCTCTGCAATGTCATGTTTTGATAGAAGACAGCTGTTTTATTTCGTTTACCCCTGGCATGGGTTAAACTTGTTGCGAGTAGAAACGTAATTTCGGATTGGAGGTCAAGGTGGCGAGTCGTGGTGTAAACAAGGTAATTCTGGTCGGCAATGTGGGCGGAGATCCGGAAGTTCGGTATATGCCCAGTGGCAGTGCCGTGGTTAACCTGACCCTGGCTACTTCGGAATCCTGGAAGGACAAAAATACCGGCGAAAACGTGGATAAAACTGAATGGCATCGGGTGGTTTTTTTCAACCGGCTGGCGGAAATTGTCGGGGAATATGTGCGCAAGGGTTCAAAGCTTTACGTAGAGGGTCGATTGCAGACCCGCTCCTGGGAGCAGGATGGCGTTAAGCGTTACGCGACCGAAATTGTTGCCAATGAAATGCAGATGCTGGATTCCAGAGGGGCCGGGCAGGGATCTTCAGATTTCGGGCAGGCGCCAGCACCGGCAGCATCCCAGGCGGAACCGCAACAGGCGGCGCCGGCAAACTTTGATAATTTTGATGACGATATCCCCTTTTAGGCACGTTACCTCATAAATTCCCAGATAAACCCTATTGTAAACAACCCGTTAGCTGTACACTCAGGTTGAAGTGCAGTGCCAGATGTGCACGCTTCAGATTGGGACATGTTAATAGCGGGTAATTGAAGTGAAGTTAGCGATAGCGGGCGCCGGTACCCCAACCGGTAAAGAATTGCTGGAGCTTCTCAAGAAGCAGGGCATAGCGCATTTTACTGTGCCCGATGACCTTTTGCTTGCTGCTCACAACCCGGAACTTGATCAGTTACTTGATCAGCAACGTCCCGATCAGTTAATCAATCTCAATGCGTTTGAACCCTTCAGCCAGTCTGCATTGGTCCTTGCCGAGACCAGGAAGCCGGAATGTGCCGAGGTGCAGAGAGATTATGCTGCCAGACTGGCAAGTGCCTGTGGGCATCATGAAGTCCCGATGTTGCACCTGTCTTCGTGTTACGTTTTCGATGGTGAAAAAAGGTTGGGCTACAATGAGCAGGACGATGTTAATCCGCCAGGAGTTTATGGCAAAACCGCGCTGAAAGGTGAGCGTGCTGTTGAAAAGTTGCAGCAACACATAATAGTTCGTACTGGATGGCATTTCGGGCGTTCTCAGCACGACGAGATCAAATCATGGATTGAAACCTGCAAAAAGCAGCAGGGTTCAATGGCGGTATTGCAGCGGCGTTTCAGTCCGACTCCGGATGAAGATATTGCCCGTGTTTTATTGGCTGTTTGTCGCCAGGTGGACTGCGATGCCAATGTTTGGGGTACCTATCATTACTGCGGACTGGAAACAAAAAAAGAGATCGAGTTTGTTCAGCAGGTGCTGAAATACGCCTCTCAGCATGATGAACAGATTTATCAATATCTGGATAACTTCACACTGACGGAAGTTCCGCCGGTCAAGCCACAAGTTGCGAATACCACGTTGTCCAGCAAGAAAATATTTGACACCTTTGGCATCAAGCAACGCTCATGGCATGGTAGCCTGCAAGCGACGATTAAAGCCATTTACCACGGAAGCGCCGGAACGGAACTGAATTCGCATCCTGCTCAGTCGGTCACACTGCCTGACACAATGAATTCCAGAAGCGTACATTGATGTCGATGAATGCCCAGCTGACACCTCTCGAAGATGCGTTTGCGATTTTATTGAGCAACCTGACGCCTTTGGCAGATACGGAATGCGTAAGTCTATTGCAAGCGCCTGGTCGAATACTGGCGCAGGACCTGCTGGCGCCTGTTGATGTGCCGCCTTCCGACAACAGTGCGATGGACGGTTATGCTGTAAGGGTGGCTGATCTACACGAGGCACCTTCACTGCTGCCGGTCAGTCAGCGGATTGCCGCGGGTTATGTGGGGCAGCCACTGAAGCCTGGTTCCGTTGCCAGGATTTTTACCGGTGCTGCGCTGCCGCCAGGGGCCGATGCGGTAGTTATGCAGGAAAATACCGAGCGCCAAGGTCAGGATGTAAGGGTGCTGAAGAGCGCTGCTATTGGTGAACATGTCAGAAAACGGGGCGAGGATATTCGAAAGGGCAGTGTCCTTTTCACGGCGGGGCACCGGATAAGAGTTCAGGATATGCATGTGCTGTCTGCCAGCGGCATGGCGGAATTGTCAGTAAGAAAGTCTTTGCGGGTGGCGATTTTGACTACAGGTGATGAATTAGTGCGACCAGGCACTTCTCTGAAGTCAGGACAAATCTACAACTCAAACTACTATGTGCTGGCCTCTTTACTGAGTCGCCTGGGAGTGCAGGTTCTGGATTTTGGCGTGGTCGGGGATCTACTCGAAGATACGATGGAATGTCTTGAAAAGGCAGCTGGCCAGGCAGATTGCATCGTTTCCAGTGGGGGTGTTTCGGTCGGCGAAGAAGATCACGTTAAGGCTGCCGTAGAGCAGTTGGGTGGAATCGAACTATGGAAGCTGGCAGTCAAGCCAGGCAAGCCGTTCGCTTACGGGCAGGTAAAGGGTAAGCCTTTTTTTGGTCTGCCGGGGAATCCAGTGTCGGCGTTCGTAACTTTCGTATTGCTGGTGCGTCCGGCAGTGTTAAAGCTAATGGGAGCGAGCATAATAAAACCAATCGGATTCAGGTTGCCAGTGAACTTCAGCTGCAGCAGCCAGGAGCGACAGGAATTCTTACGGGTCAAATTGGCAACTGAAGGAGAAGAAGCCGGTGGTTTACAGTTGTATGACAATCAGAGTTCAGGAGCAGGATCGTCGCTGAGCGAGGCTGATGGGCTGGCGGTGCTGCCACCGTTTACATCGGTAGAACACGGCGATATGCTGGAGTTTATTCCATTGGACGTATTAACCGCTTAGGCAGGGGCGCCTTTGAAATGCTATCGAACGGTATACAGAAATTTGGCTTGGTCGCCGCGGTAACTTTGCTGCTGGTGACTGGCTGCCAATCGACGGATACTGAATCAGACATTCCAGATCCTGCTGGGATGATTGCAGAACAGGAAGCCGTCGATCCTCAGGTCGAAGAACAAACTCTGCAAGAGTGGGAGATAGCTTTTCGTCGACAACGGTTAATAGGCGATCTTTTATATGACGCGTTAAATGCACTGCAACAGGACCGACTGCTATATCCGATTGACGACAACGCCCATCAACGCTACCAGCGTGTTCTGGCAATTGATCCTGAAAATCATCTGGCCTTGGAAGGTCTGCAAAATATTGTTGCCCGCTACCTGGAACTGGCGGAAACAGCCAGCCGACAGGGTCGTTTTACCGCTGCCAGGGATTATATTGATAGAGCCACGTTCGTGGATCGCAGAGCCCCGGCTATCAGACAAGCAGAGCAGGCACTGGAAGCCGATAGAAATTCCGGGGATCTTGTGTTCGAACTGGATATGCAACAGCTTGCTTCTGAATCACCCGCGCTGATAGAACAATTAGCCGAGATTGCCGGTCAGGCGGTTGCGCACCAGGCATTCGTCTGGATTACCGCTCCCACTGATGAAAAAGGGCGTTGGATCTACGGTACCATGCGTGAGCAGGCAAATGGCATTCGGCTGCGTGGCAATATTGAACTTGGAGGGTATGCGGTTATTCGCTTGCGAATGCCGGAACCACAGTCAGCCAGTACAGCAACTGGTCAGGAGCCTAGCTGAGCGAGTTGTATTAACGTTTTAATCTGATCATGCCTGTTGCGGGAAGACTTCCACGCTACAGGCGAGCCTTTCTGGAGATTTAATGAAGTTGTTTTCCAGTATGAAAGAACGAATGTCGTCCCTGTTCACCAGGGACAGGTATCAAACGGAGTGGGATGAGCCGACTGGATTTTCGCGATTAGGCAGAATCATCATGTCGGCCTTTGCGCTGTATGTGTCAATTGTAATTGTGCTGGGAATAATCTGGAGTTTTGAGCCTGATCCGTTTTCTATTCGGCAGAATATGGAAGATAAACTGGCACTCAGCAGAAGTGACTATGTGGTGGGTGCGGCGACCACGTCAACCCTGATTGGAGTTGCTGAAACCCTGTTGGACAAGTCCGGTGGCTATCTTTCCAACGATATCATGCCGCCCGGCCTTTATCTGGATAACATCCCCAACTGGGAGTTCGGTGCGCTGCAGCAGGTAAGAGATTTTGCCCGGGCGTTTCGTGAGCTGTTCAGTCGCTCTCAGTCGCAGTCTGTTGAAGACCCGGATCTCAGTGAAGGCGAGCCGCTGTTTTATTTCGACAACAGCAGCTGGATATTTCCGCCTACGGAAAGTGAATATCGACGAGCCACTGACTACTTCTACTCCTACCTTGGTCGGATTGCCGATCCACAAGATACCAATGCGCAATTCTTTGCCAGAGCCGACAACCTGTCCAACTGGCTCGCTACGGTGGAATTACGCCTCGGTAGCCTGTCCCAGCGCCTCAGCGCCAGTGTTGGCCAGGAGCGCGTCAACACCGACACCGCGGGAGACCAGTCGGCTGCTCAGTCGACGCCGGTGCAAGGTGAAACAAGAGTCAAGACACCCAGGTTAGAGGTTGATGATGTTTTCTACGAAGCCCGCGGTGCCACCTGGGCCTTGATGCAATTTCTGCGGGCTGTGGAAGTTGATTTTGCCGACGTGTTGGAAGACAAGAATGCCTCCGCCAGTGTCAGGCAGATTATTCGTGATCTGGAATACAGTCAGCGGGCGGTTTTTTTCCCGATCATACTGAATGGTTCCGGGTTCGGAACATTTGCCAATCACTCACTGACCATGGCCAACTATGTTTCTCGAGCCAATGCCGCAATTATTGACCTGCGTAGCCTTCTGGCGCAGGGTTAAGCGTTACAATCTTCAAAAATCAAGATCTTCAAAAATCAAGAGAAGTACAGCGATGTTACATGCACTTGAAACACAGCCCGAGTATCTGGACCTGCAGGTAGAGTTTGTTCGCCTGCAGACCTGGATCAAGAATGAGGGTAAGCGCCTGCTGATAATTTTTGAGGGTCGTGATGCAGCAGGCAAGGGAAGTACGATCATGCGGTTTGTTCGTTTCCTGAATCCTCGTCATTATCGCATTGTGGCGCTTGCCAAGCCCTCTGAGCTGGAGCTGGGGCAATGGTATTTTCAGCGTTATATCAAGGAACTGCCTAACCCTGGTGAAATCGTGTTTTTTGACCGCAGCTGGTATAACAGGGCAGTAGTGGAACCTGTCATGGGATTTTGTAGCCAGCGCCAGTACAAATTTTTCCTGGAGCAGGTAGTGCTGCTGGAGCATATGCTCAAGGAAGACAAGCTGGAAATTATCAAATTCTGGTTCTCCATCGATGAGGATGAGCAGGAAAAGCGTATACGCGAAAGAAGGACCAACCCGCTAAAGCAGTGGAAACTGAGCACAGTAGATGCACTGGCCCAGACCAAATGGGATGAATACACGCGCTATAAGGAGGCCATGTTTGAAAAGACCTCCACCAAGAAAAACCCCTGGCTGGTAGTGCAGGGCAATGACCGGGATCTTGCTTGTCTCGAAGCAATGCGTTACGTATTAAGTCAGGTGAAGTATGTCGGCAGGGGAGAGACCGGAAGTCGAATAGATCCGGATCCGGAAATCGTGCAGCCGCAAACATCTTTCGATCTCAAGCATCTGGGTTACCTCATGAAGCCGAAGGAGGAATGAATAAGTGGGGGGCTTGTTTCGAGGGTCGTTACGTCTGCTAATATTCGCTGGCAGTCTGCTGGCCGGATTGCAGGTTCCCAGCTAACTGGATCAGTACGAAAAGCGGGTCGATGCTCATCTGCTGGAGGTAACCAATATTCTCAGTGGCTTTCAGGGTACCACCAATCAGATGATTGGTGGTGCCCTGAAAGCCACTGATTGCTTACTACCAAAACAGCGACGACAGGGTGTGACGTAACAGAGGGAAACGAGGTGGACGGAATTCGCCAGTATTTGCCCATACTGGACTGGGGCAGGCGGTACAATCCAGGTCAAATGATGGATGATGGCGTTGCGGCAATCCTTGTCGCAATCATGCTGATTCCCCAGTCGCTGGCCTATGCGTTACTGGCTGGTCTTCCGGCAGAAATGGGTCTTTATGCCAGCATCTTCGGCTTGCTGGTCTATGGACTGTTTGGTACCAGCACCACGCTTTCTGTTGGACCCGTTGCAGTAATCTCGCTGATGACAGCGGCTGCTTTGGAGCAGGTCGCAGTAGCCGGGTCAGCGGACTACGCCAGCGCCGCTTATACATTGGCTTTTCTGTGCGGGGTTCTATTGCTTTTGCTTGGAGTGCTACGCCTCGGATTCCTCACTAACTTTTTGTCGCATCCCGTTATCGCAGCGTTCATCACCGCCTCTGCAATCATTATCGGCGCTGGTCAACTGCAGCACATTTTGGGTATCTCTGCTGGCGGGCATAATCTGCTGGACGTGGTTATTGCATTAGTCAGGGCAGTGTCAGACAGTAATGTCTATACCACCATGATTGGTCTGTTGGCGCTGGTGCTAATCGTCTCAATGCGGCTGGGTCTGCAATCTCTGCTGATAAAGCTTGGGATGTCTGATCGTAGTGCTTCGCTTTTTGTGAAGGGTGGCCCGGTAATCGCTGTCATCATTACGGCGGTTGTTACTTTCCTGTTCCGGCTTGACCAGCAGGGTTTGGCATTGGTTGGTGATATTCCACGAGGCATGCCTGATCCGAGCTTACCGAACCTGTCCCGCGATTTGATTGCCGAGCTGTTCTGGCCGGCAGTACTGATCTCGATTGTCAGTTTTGTGGAATCCATTTCGGTCGGCGAGACTCTTGCCGCCCGCCGTCGGCAGCGTATTAATCCAGACCAGGAACTGGTGGGGCTGGGAATGTCGAATGTGGCCGTTTCATTTGGTGGCGGATTTCCAATAACAGGTGGGTTTTCTCGTTCCATCGTCAACTTTGATGCGGGTGCGGCTACTCCGGCAGCCGGTATCTATACCGCGATTCTGATCGGTCTGGTGACGGTATTCCTCACGCCACTGATCTATTGGCTGCCTCGCGCTACCCTGGCTGCGACAATCATTGTTGCAGTTATGTCGCTGGTGGATTTTTCACTGTTCAAGCAGACCTGGAACTACTCCCGTGCTGACTTTACCGCCATGATGGCCACTCTGGTACTGACTCTTGTCATCGGTGTCGAAGTGGGAATTGCGGCAGGAGTTTTAGCATCAGTGCTGATTGCACTGTATAAAACCTCAAAGCCTCATGTGGCAGTAGTTGGCCGGGTACCAGGTACCGAACACTTTCGCAACGTTGAACGTCACCGGGTGCAGACCTTTGACAACATTCTCTCCATCAGGATTGATGAAAGTCTTTATTTTGCCAACACCCGTTACCTGGAAGAACTGGTTTATGAAAAAGTATCGGAGCACCCCAAGGTCAAGCACGTAATCCTGATGTGCACGGCGGTAAACAAAATTGATATGAGTGCCCTCGAGACGCTGTTACAGATCAATCGAGCTTTGTCAGACCTCGGCATAAAACTCCACGTGTCGGAGGTAAAAGGGCCGGTCATGGATCGCCTGAATCGCACTGATTTCCTCGCACGCCTTACCGGCAGTTGCTACCTGACCCAGAACCAGGCAGTTGAAGACCTCAGGGAGGACTACATGCCTATGTCGGGGCTGTGATTATTCCGAGATATGCCTGTTCCAAATAGGTTGGAACAGGTGCTGAGGTGACTGGGAGATCGCGCCGCCCTGGGGGGATCTGATCCTCTGCTACCCGCACCCCTGCAGAGAACCCTAGAACCCTCGATCAATCGGGAGTCTCTGAGCAGGTCGGATCGTCGAATGCATAAGACTTCAATACTTTAGAGGCTACTGGTGGGCAAACTGCATCGATCCGAGTCTACCACAGAGCATATCCATAATTAGTCAGAGGTTCCCTAAATGCTGAAGAACAGATAAGCCAAATAGGCAATATACCCTGCCAAAAGTATCGTGCCTTCTGAGCGACTGATACGCAGATTGGTCCAGGCAAAGGGCAAAAGAATAATGGCGTAGGACAGCATCACTCCCAGATCCACTAGATCGAACTCGGATCCGGATATATCAGAAATCAGTCCGGTAATACCCAGAATTCCGAGGATGTTGAACAGATTGGAACCTACAATGTTGCCGACCGCGAGGCCGGGCTCCTTGTTGTAGGCGGCAACCAGGGAGGTAGCCAGCTCCGGAATGCTGGTACCAAGGGCGATAATGGACAGGCCGATAATGGCTTCGCTGATTCCGAGCAAACGCGCCAGTGAAACAGCGCTTTCTACGAACACCGAGCTGCCATAAATCAGCAGGACAGCGCCGGCGATCAGTATGCCGACGTAGTAGAGAGTTGGCTTACGCGGAATACCTATGATTGGATTGGACTCGATCAGTTGACAGGCAGCATGGTCCTTTCTTGCCTGTTGATAGTTGAACAGCAGGAAACCGACCAGGCCGGCGACGAGGAACAATCCGTCAAAAATACCAATTTGCCTGTCTAGCAGCAGAAGCCACAAAAAAATTGAGCCTGCAATAACCAGCGGTATCTGTTTTTTTACCAGTTGCAGCTCGATATTGATTGGCGTTATGACCGCCATAAAACCCAGTATCAATCCGATATTGGCGATGTTGGAGCCGATCACATTACCCAGTGCGATGGAACTGCGTCCGGCCAGGGCTGAATCGATGCTCACTGCCAGTTCGGGTGCGCTGGTGCCGAATGCGACCACGGTAAGCCCGATTACGAGTGGCTTGATACCGAGCTTCAGGGCCAGCATCGAACTGCCTCTTACCAGCATTTCGGCACCCAGCCCAAGGACCAGGAAGCCTGCTATCAACAGGATTATGGTTGTCAGCATGAGAAAGGACTTTCAGGACTGCGAGCGCCGTTGGATTTAAATTTTAACTACCATCTTGCCAAAATTCTGGCCGCTGAACAGTGCCAGAAAAGCGTCCACAGCGTTGTCGATGCCTTCAACAACAGTCTCTCGACTTTTTATTTTGCCAGCCTTTATCCACTCGACCATGTCGCGCCGGAATTGCTCCTGCATGTCCGTGTGATCGGAAACGATGAACCCCTGTATTCGCAATTTCTTACCGACAATCAGCATCAAATTGTTGGGGCCTGGTGCCGGTTCGGCGTTATTGTAGGTCTGAATCATACCGCAGGCGATAATGCGGCCAAATGGATTCATATTGGCAATTGCTGCCTGCAGGTGATCACCGCCGACATTTTCAAAATACACATCGATTCCCTGTGGAGCTGCCTGCGCAAGAGCTGCTGTCAGATCACCACAAGTTTTGTAGTTGATTACCTGATCGACACCGCATTCGTCACGAAGCCAGGCAGCTTTTTCATCGGACCCGACACTGCCGACAACCTTGCAGCCCTTTATGTGAGCTATCTGGCACACATTGGCACCGACGGCACCGGATGCGGCGGAAACAAACACTGTTTCGCCGGCTTTCAGGTCGCCAAACTTGTGCAGCCCTACATAAGCTGTCATGCCGGGCATACCCAGCGTTCCGAGATACCAGGACAGGTGTTCGCGGTCGAAGGGTTCTATTTTGTTCACGGTGTTGGCATCGGTAACGAACTTGTCTCGCCAGGCAAATTGATTCAATACTATATCGCCGGGTTGCAGGCTGGCATCGTTGGATTCAACGACTTCGCCTATGGCTCCGCCATACATGACTTTTCCAATTTCATAGGCGGAGGCGTAGACAGCATTTTCCCGCATTCGGCCACGCATATAGGGATCCACTGACATGTAGAGATTATTCACCAGCACCTGCCCTTCACCTAATGCGGGCAATTCCCGTTCTACCAGGTTGAAGTTATCGTGGCCGGGAGTTCCGGCAGGTCTATTAACAAGATGAATTTCTTTCGCCGTGGTCATGCAGGCGTCTCCTTTAATACCGAAATTGATTTCAAAATGAGAGGGTTCGATTGCCGGTCAGCTGGCAGTCCCAGCCGCTATAGCTTTGGCTCGGCGTTGCCAGAGTATGATGGCCAATAACAGGGCCGCTCCAATGAGGTGCAAGAAAATACCAAAAGGCATCCACATAAGCAAAGCGGCACTTAACAAAAGCAAGGTTGCTGTATACAGGTTAAGTCGAGTTTCCAGGTGCCAATGTAACAATCCGGCAAGGGCATAGAGGCCCAGACAGGACCAGCCAAAAACTTCAAGTCGTTCCGGCCAGGTTCCTGAAATTAGTGGGGAATAGGCGAACAACAGGGGGACCAGGTAAAGTCCTTTGGCAACTTTCCAGCTGGTGAGGCCAGTTGCCATAGGTCTGGTACCGGCAATGCCGGCGGCGGCAAAGGAAGCCAGGCAAACTGGTGGTGTCACATTGCTGTCCTGTGAAAGCCAGAAAATGATCAGATGGGCGCTTAACAGCATGCCGGTTAACAGCTCTGGATCCAGCATTTCCTGCCGGATCAGGCGTTTCATTTCCAGCGGCATTTCCTGCAGCGCCACTGCGGGGTCGCCACCAAACAGACTGAGGGTCGCCTGGACATTGGATGGCAGGTCGCCGGCCTGCAGCGCCGCCAGCAGCTGTGAGTGGCTGATCAGGTCGAAAATCAGCGGTGCCGACAGGGTGGCAAGCACGATATAGGACGCCGTCACTGGCAATCCCATTCCAAGCACCAGAGAAGCCAGTGCTACCAGCACCAGGGTAATCAGCAGGCTGCCCTGGGCCCATTCAACGATCATCAGGGAGAAGGCGTTGCCTACACCGGTTGTCGTGACCACATTGATGATCAGGCCGACCGCGACCAGTAGCAGTGCGGTGGATATCATGGTGCGCACGCCTTCCAGGGTGGCGTTGTAAATGTCATCCCAATTCATCGGGTTGCTGGATATCCAGCTGGCGGCAATAACGCTTAGCGTGGCAAATGCAGCTGCAGTAGTGGGTGTTCTGCCTATCAGCAGTAGTGCCACCAGAATGGCCATGGGAATGATAAAGTGCCATCCCTGTTTCAGTACCTGCGTCACGCTTTCGGAATCTTCGGTTGTTTCCGGTACCAGTCCCAGACGTTTTGCTTCGATGCGCACGAAGTACGATACCGTCAGGAAATACAGAACTGCAGGCAGCACCGATACTGCAATAATGGTCAGATAACTGATCTGGGTATAGCTGGCTAATACAAAGGCACCTGCTCCCATTACCGGGGGCATCAATGCGCCGCCGGTAGAGGAGGCGGCTACAACGCCCGCAGAAAACTGGCCATTGAAGCCGGATTTTTTCATCATGGGTATGGTGATGACGCCGGTAGAGACGGTGTTTGCTACTGCGGAACCGGATACTGATCCCATCAGTCCGGAACCCACCACGGCCACCATGCCGGCGCCACCGGTGAAGCGGCCAGCCAGGCAACGCGCCAGGCTGACAATGAAGTCACCGGCACCGGAATGCAGCAGAAAGGAACCGAAAATAATGAACATGAAGACAAAGGTGGCAGAGATGTTGGCGGTCAGGCCGAACATGCCTTCGCTGCTGAAGTAGCTGCGATACAGTACCGTCTCCACGCTGAGACCGGGGAAAGAAAATACCCCGCCAATGTAACGTCCCATGAACAGAATGTAAGACAGGCTGATCAAGATCAGCACCGGCATGAACCAGCCGGTAGTGCGACGGGTGAATTCTATCGCCAGGCCGACCGCAATCAGTGAGAACACATAGTCACTGAAAATGTATTCTGCCTCCCGTTCATAGAGCGCCGTTTCAAACATGATGAGATATAACGTGACTGAGATACCCAACATAGCCAATGCCACATTTGTCCAGTACTGCAGGCGGTTTCTTTGTACTTCTTCTCTTTCATTGGCCATGAAGGCACAGATGGCGACGAATCCGCCAAAGTGAACCGCTGACAGCCATAGCTCGGAAATGCTGGCAAACACGTTGCAGTAAATGTGAAACAGGGCGAAACAGAAAGCGCCAAAACGGAGTGCAGGAGATTTCATAGCGGTGGTAGGAGGTTCCTTTTGTTCTTGTTCGCCAGAAGCTTTTGGTTACGGCGATGTCGCCAGGGAATTTTCATCCAGCAACAGTCGGTCTGGAATTTCCAGTCCCTGTTCCCGATAGTAGCGCAGGGCACCTGGATGCAATGGTGCACCGAGACCATCGATTGCTATTTCGAAGCGCATGTCATTGGTCGCGCCATGAATCTCCTGCAACGTTGCCAGGTTTTCCCAGATTACTTTGGTAATTTCATAAACGTGGTCTTCGGGGATGTCCGCACGGGTCACCAGCACATTGGGAGAGGCTACGGTGCGCACCGGTTCAGTCTGGTTGGGATAGGTGCCAGGCGGAAAATCATACCAGTCCCATAGTGGATACCGGGCGTTAACTCTATCCAGCTGTTCCTGCGACCAGTCCAGGATGGTGATACGTTCTCCCATCAGTGCATAGGCTCGAGTAATAGAAGATACCGGTGCGCCGGCCGGGATGTTCATGCCGACGATATTGCCGTCCTGAATGGCGCTGGTGGTGGGACCGTACCCCATATATCCAAGGGTGAACTTATTTTCGTAATCAATACCCAGGGTATCCAGAATGAACCTGCCGGTCTGCTCTGCGCCGGAGTTTCTCGCCCCCAGGACATAGCGCTCACCGTCCAGACCGTTCAGATCCATCATGTCACCATTAGTGACCAGTTCTGAAAGCAGCACAAAGTGTTCGACATTTTTCCACAGGGCGCTGACAGATCGCATGTGGGTCTGAGGATTGCTGACCGGACCTTCGCCGCTCCAGGCCCAGGCACCAAATGGCCCCTGCAGAATAGCAAACTGCACCTGGTTATCCCGTAATAGCTTGACGTTTTCCAGAGAGCCGGCTGAGCTGATGGCAGTCATGGATATGCCCTTGGTTTCACTTAGCTGGGCGTGAGCAATGGTAGCGATGGCGACGCCCACCGGATAAAAGGTACCGCCGGTAGTGGCCGTGGTCAGCACGTAGGGGCGGGCGCCCAGATTATCGCCACAGGCAGTCAATAAAACCAGGGACAGCAGGCAGGAGAATTTACGAAATCTGGCAGGTAAATACTGGTGAATCATCAGGGAATTCCACCTGGTTACAAGCGCCACGATGTAAACACATTTCCCTCTAAAGCACAATAAAGCTCACCTCTGGCAGAGAAGGCTACTGGTCTGGTTGCGCCGACGTCGCGCCCTGAATGATCAATCGTTGCAGCTGACCGGATTCAGCAGTGGGATTGATGATAATGTCACCGTTCTGTTGAATGATATTTGCTGCACTGGTGCCTTCGCCACGTATCATGTAGACACCGCCACTTCCTACCGCTCCAGTCACTAACGTAGCCTGGCGCTGTTCCTGAAAAGTATCGAATGCTGCCAGCTCTTCGTCGGTAAGGTCATAAGCAAGAGTATCCCGGATGGCTTCCTGGCTCACTAGCGCCATCATCTGTCTGGCCAGCTCCCGGGGCTCCAGACCCTGTGTTGTCAGATCTCTGCGTACCTGTGTCTGGCTGAGATTGAGTTCCAACAGTGCCTGGGTAATTCGCTCTTTGCGTTCAGCATTGACATCGAGTGAGTCAAGAAAAGATCCATACTGGCTCTGAACGCTCATCAGAGCCACCCGTTCTTCAGTGCTGAGGTTGCCCAGCTGGAAAACTATTGATGCGATGTTGGGGGGGTGATCCATGAGTTCCGCGGTGGCATCCGCCAGACGCTGCTGATACTCGACGTCAAGTCGCTCCCGTAGCCGCACTTCCATCTGTTCAACAGCAGGGTCAATACGTTCCCGGACTTCTGCCAGCTGCTGACTCAATACCCTGATCTGCGCCTGGGAACCGGCAATTTGTTCGGTCAGTTCTGTTACCCGGTTTTCGTCAGCCAGTCGCTGCCGGGTTTGCTGACCCAGCTCTCCCAGTAACCGTTCTGCCTGGGTGCTGAGGTCGCTAACCTGTTGTTCAAGTGTGCTGTTTTTCTGTCGGTAGGATATTACGAGCGACGAAGCGCCAAGTGTCGCTATCAAGAGTGCTGCCAATACCAGGCGCATGGGATTTCCTCCGAAATTCTATTTGCTGGCCGCGTTGCTTTCTTCATCTTCTGAGTCTGACTGCACGGTCAGATCTTTCTGCAGGGAATCATTCACATGACCGGTGAGTGGTGTTTCTTCTTCAAACTTATTGACCAGCGCAAACGCTCCCGCAAATACGATAGTTCCTATGGTGATTCCCAGCACCATGACCAGGCGTAGAATCATCGGGATGGAAAAGCCGGTGAACAGCTGCATCAGCCAGGCAAAACCATTGATCAGAACCAGGGATACGATGAACGATATCCACACTGTTTTTCTCATGGGCTGATTTCCTTTTTTTGTTGTTAGGGCTGAGTGCCGGAGAGTAATAATAACCCGTGAATTTGAACACGATCCCGCCGGGTAAAGATAAATACATCGTCGAGCCCGTCACCATTCAGCTCAATAGGGATCACATCGCCATTATTGATTTCGCCGTCCACTGTCAGCTGAAAGTCGGCACTGCGGGTACTGACGGACTCCAGTTCAGCATCGCCGTTTATCGATACATTGTCGATCACATCCCTGATATCAATTTCGTACTCGTCGCGCTCGCGACTGTAGCCCAGGCCGTCAAGGAACGGGTCGGTTCGGGTTACCGGGACCACTGAATTAAGAAACACGTCCAGTCGGTTGCCTGCCAGTACCAACAGATCTTCGCGTTCCAGACTGTTGTCAACGTTGGCGGCGACATTGGGCAGCGAGGGCTGATCGCTTCCTTCCCTTGCTTCTCTGGCGATATCCATGGCCTGAGTCGCCAGTCGTAGCGCCGATGGAAACTTTAAATCAACCGTTATCTTGCGAGCAGGTCGACGGGCAAAAGATTCACCCTGGTTCGGATAGATAAATGCCTCTACTGCTATGCTGCCGGACAGGGCCAGCCACAGAAACACATCGCCCACAGAGATGGTTTCTACGCGCCATAGCCACAGGTCTTTCAAACCATCTTCGTCTTCGTCGAACAGAAACACACTCAGAACGTTTCCACCTGAGCGCAGTACCTGTCTGGGCTGCTCCAGGTCCATGCCCTGGCTGTTGCCGGTAAACAGGGATACCTTGCCACCTTCTCGTAACAGCAGATCGTCGATGCCGTCGCCGTCTACATCTTCAAGCAGTTCCTCGTGGGTAATAGCAAGAATGCCCGTCAGGTTGGAAAAATCCAGCCGATCGAAATCGAATTCTCCCAGGCGTTCTTCAATGGCGGCAATATCAATCGAATAACTGGGAGTGGCCGCAAAATACTGCCCTGTGTCCTGGTCAGCCAGAAATACGTCCAGCTGTTCATCAGTCCTGGATACCAGGTCAGACGCACCGTCGGCGTTGATATCCCGAAGCTCCATAAGTGGAATCGTCATCGATTGGCCGGTTTCCCGCTCCAGTCGCCCGGGCGTCAATACCGTGCGCATGCGCACCTCGGTCTGCACGGTGATGCCGGGCTGATAACTGGCATCATTGTTTCGTATATGCAGTTCCAGTACGCCGGCGCCGGGAATGATCAGATCGTCCTGGCCGTCGTCATTGATATCGCGGGAAAAGTGCAGGCGGTTGATGCCTTTGGTCAGAAAGCCATTCAGACCTGACATGATGGTTTCCGGCGCGCTTATTTTCTGGTCCTGAACCCGCCAGAGCAGGACTTCGCGGCCGTCTACCAGGGCGACAATGGCAAGCTTCTGGTCGCCATAGCCATAGCTCAGGTCCCAGCCTACTGCATCTCCTGGTAGCGAGATAGTTTGAAAGCCGGTGTCGAAATTGAATTGACCATCGGTCTGAAAATAAACCCGCAATTCGTCATCGGATACCGCCAGCAGTTCACGATTGCCATCGCCATCGGCATCAGCGACCAGCACCTGCTGGACATCGGCAGGCAACACAAAAGGAATCTGCTGGTAGCCTTCCAGAGCCAGAAGCCAGGGTGCATACAATGCAACAAAGCCCAACAGTACTCTGCATGGAAAGTTGACCCGGTTCATTGGTCGGTGACCAGGGTTGTGTAAGATGAGCTGTGTCGAAGTATGAGGTCTGGCAGGCCATCCTGGTTCAGGCTAACTACGTTGAACCCGGTGACCGCCCGTGAAGGAACATACTCCCAGAAAGGTTGATCCTCGATACGCAGGTCCTCATCAATACGTTTGGCTGCTATTGCGCCCTCGGCGGTGATATACAGTGCGTCTGCCCGGCCATCTCCGTCCACGTCATTACGCAGTGACATCTGCTCCGTTAAGCCCCTGACATTGCTGGCTGAGAAGCTCTCTTCCAGGCGTGATTGCGGGCGTCTGCCAAACAGTCCCTCGCTATCGTGTGTGTAGATGAGCTGGGTGCGGACAATGCTGGTGTTGCGTATCGCTTCCACTACCGGGATCGTGTAGTAACTGACGTTGAGTTCCGGCTTGCCGTCACGGTCAATGTCGATAGCCCGCAAGTCGACATCGTAGCCGGAGAAGCGCATTACCTGGTCCGGCTGATCGAACTGAAAGTCTGCTGACCGGTTGAGATAGAAAAACGCTGTCCATTCATTGCCTTCGCCTTCCAGGCGAATCATATCCATCAGGCCGTCACCGTTGAGCTCAGCCATCCTGATATCGCCCCGGGTGTCGATGGGACCCTGCCAGTCTGGTGTTGCTGAGAATCCGCCGGCGTTGTTCTGCAGCAAGAGATTGACCTGCCCCCTGATGTCCTGGCCGACATTGATGAAAACAATATCCTGCCGCTGATCACCATTGAAATCGGCCAGCAGGGCAGGAGGCATCCAGTTTTCAGCCTGCAGCAGGTTGCCCGTAGTTTCAGTTTGTGCCTCCCAGTCTTCAATGAAGTCTGCGAACGGTGTGGGCTGACTGGCGCTGATCTGTAACTTGATGCCGTCGCGAGAGTTGATGTCGATACTGGCATCCAACCCGCCGTCGCCCCGCGGCCTTAGAGCCGGATCGAGCTCCAGATTGAGAGTGGAGAATTCGCGGGCGAGTTCGAACTGTTCTGGTCCTGTGCTGCGGAAATACCCGTAGCTTTGTTCGCCTGGTACCAACAGATCAACCCGCCCGTCGCCATCGATATCAGTGATGCCATTGAAAAACTGCACCTGGTCCGGATCAGGCACATCAGCGATAAGTTTCCATTCAAACAGGGGTTTGAGGTTACCCGCGTAGCCTTCTATGGCAGTGGATAGACTGAAAACGCCGTTATTGGCAAACAGGATCAGCTCCTTGCCTGGCTGCGGTCGCAGATCGGCAAAACCGACGGCAATAATCTCGGTCTTGATTTCCACCAACTGGGGCGTGGGAGCGAAGCGCCCGTCCGGCGCCTGAGGGTAAATCAACAGTTCCCGACCAGTTCCCCGTCGCCACCGGTAATCCACCAGATCTGCCAGACCGTCGCCATTCAGATCCTCCAGCAGGATGCGTCCGTACGGGCCGTTTCGCTCGATCACCGATTCCACGTAGTTGTTCTGGGCACGCAAACTGGTTAGCGGCAGAGTTGCAAGCAGTCCGGCCAGCAGCGAAATTGCGAAGTGTTTGTTCATGGTAAAGTTGCTAGTCAATCCAGGGGTTCCCCAGTTTCATGGGCGACTTTGTTGGCCGATAGTCTACACGCTGTTGTGTTACGGTTGGACGGTTTCTTCCACTAATTCACCGTAGTCACTGCTGACGCTGAAAATTCCGAGCAATTGGTGCTCTCTTTCGCTTTCCGATCGGTCAAAGCTATAGACCGAGAAAATCCAGAAATCCAACAGCGAAAAGCGGAATTGTTGATTGGCCAGATTGGACTCGTAGAACATCAGTGGGCGCAGGGAAATACGGCTGATGCGCCTCCCGGGATCCCACAGGCGGATATTTTTTTCATCAATCTGCTTGTCCCGATACACCGACAGGGTCACTGAATCACCGAGCTCATAGTCACGGAGCAGGTGATTGATAAAGCCCTGGGCTGATTGCACCGATGTGCCGTCAGCGGCAAGGATTACGTCACCAACTTGCAGGCCAGCATCTCTCAGGGGGCTGTCTGGCGCCAGTTCGACAATCCTGGCAGCGGAAATTTCACCGCGGTTTCGTACCTGAAGCAGCGTGGTTTCATATCCAGCCCTGGTTGCCAGGGGGTCGGAGCGGAAAAGCTCCCGCAGCGGCGCACTTGCGGTGGATCGGCTGCGGGCCACCACGCTGGCTTCCAGTACAGCGGTTCCGCGTCGCAATTGAAATGAGAAGTTACTGGGTTCACTGCTCTGTAATGCCAGCGCCGCCAGGGTATCCGGCTCATTGACCTCGGTACCATTGACGCTGAGTATTACATCGCCAGCCTGAACGCCGGCCAACTGTGCCGGGCCGCCAGGGCTTACCTCGCGAACTCTTACTCCTGGCAAGATTTCCACGTTGAACAATGAATCACTTTCGTTGACAGAGACCTGCACGCCAAAGTCTACCCCTCCGGGAGAACTGCCACTCTCAACGATTGCATTCAGTTCAAGGTCTTCGGGCGACAAGGTAACACTGGGTACCAGTTGCCTTGGTTGGTAGCTGACACAGCTCGTTAGCAACACACTGAAGAGCAGGCAGGCGCGCAAGGGCAACCCCCTGGCCAGTGAAGTCAATTTCATTACACCGTTCTCCTTCGAACCAGCAGCAACGTTATGAAAATCAGCAGCAGCATCTGCGGAATCGGAATCCAGGTATTAAGCTGTAATACCCGCTCATCGATCAGCACATCAGAAAACCCTCTGACAATATTACTGACCTCTCCGAGGTAGGACTGGTCGATGAGCGCTGGCTGGAAGGTCGCGTACAGGTAATAGGCGTTGTCCCCCAGGGTTGCCTTGAATATATCAAGCGCCAGATTGATGCCAAGCGCCACGGTCACTGCCTGCGTGGTACTGTTGGTAAGAACAGAGATCAGCAAGCCAAAAGCAATCGCAGTGGGAAATGGCAATAAAGCCAGGTGAAGTCCGAGCAGAATCTCGGCCTGTATTTCATTCTCGCCGATGAGCTCGAAGCCGTCTTCGACTACCGGACCAAACTCCCACAGCCAGCCGCTCATGACCCACGTCGTGCCGACCAGCAGTGCCAGTGCCAGAATCGCCGTAAAGTGAAGCTGCACCAGCTTGGCCAGGATCACAGCCGGGCGGGAAATGCGCCGGATCAGCAGGTGCCTAAGCAGCCCCGTATCTCGATCAAATGAAAAGGAATGCGCAGCCAGGACTACCAGAATCAGTACCAGTACTGTCAGGCCGGTTCCCAGGCCATCGACGAAGTAGCCATAGGCAGTCACTTGCGGACCGTCGCTGCCAAAAGGCGAGTCCTCGAGCAGCGCGTCTCGCGCTACCTGTCCTGCCTCTCCAAGGCGAATCAGTCCCAGTTGGGCAGCCACAATCAGGCTGGGTGCCAGGATGGCTATACGATTGCCATAGTAGCGCAAGGCAATAAACAGTTCGGCTCGCAATGCGGTTAAAAAGCCTGACATAACTTATCCTGTCTCTGCTGTCCGCCCGTGGTCCGAGGTGATTTCGTAAAAAAGCGACATCAGGGAGTCCTGCTTCTGTACCAGTTCCGATACGCCGATGCCTTTGCTGACCAATAAGCCATTAAGCGCAGCCGCATCACCTTCCAGCAGTTCACAAATCAGTTGTTGACCTTCACCGCTTTCAACTCTGGCGATTATTGACTTTTCGATCAATTGAATCGCGTTGACCGGGTCGTCACAGGTAAGCTGGATACGAGCATGATCCTTACTGAAAAGCATATCGATATGTTCGCTTACCGCAATCACTCCGTCATGGAGAATGGCAAGGTGGCTACAGATCTGCTCCAGGTAAGGAAGCTGGTGACTGGAAAGGAGAAACGCGGTGCCATGCTCACGGTTCAGGCTGGTGATCAGGTTCAGCACATCGTTGACACCCTCGGCATCCAGGCCATTAAAAGGTTCATCGAGAATAATCAGCTGTGGGTCACCCAAAAGAGCGTGGGCAATGGAGGCGCGCCGCTTGTTTCCCAGCGACAGGTGGCGAATCCGGTAGTTCCGATAGCTTGAGATGCCCAGCAATTCTTCCACTTCCTCGCAGGTCCTGGTCGGACGTGGACTAAGCAGTCTGGCATGCTTGAGGCTCTGTCGAACAGTCAGACCCGGATGCAGACTTGGTGTGTCGAAAATGCCTATCACTGCACCTTCTGCCTGGTGCAGCCTGGAGGGCGCCAGCCCCAATACTTCAACCCGTCCGCTATCGTACTGCTGCATACCCAGTATGCAATCCAGCGTGGTGGTTTTGCCGGATCCATTGAGTCCCACCAGCCCGTGGATGCTGTTGGCTCTAACTTCCAGGTTCAGTCCTTTGATTACCTGTGTGGATCCGTAGCTCTTACAGAGCTTTTCGATCAGCAGCGGCGTTTCCAATGGCGTCGACATCAATCCGGAGTGCTAGTCGACGAAAATGTCGTCCACCTGAACTTCCCTGACAGAACCAAATTGGCTCAGGGCTTCTGTGTCGATTACCGAGGTATCACCGACAATGGAGATCAGTTTTGGCCGGTCCTTCACTCGTTCTCTCTGGAATGCCAGCAGATCATCCATGGTGACTTGCTGTAATTGCTGATACCGAGCCCGCCGCGGGTCACCTTCCAGTCCCAATCGCTCCCAGGATCGAACGGCACCAATGACTTCCCGGAAGCTGAGCTTGGAAGTGCGGTAGCGGTTCAGCAGCGAGCTGACCGATTCGTCGAATCGCTCAGTAGATTCCGGCATGTTATCGATCAGGTCTACAAAAGCACTGACCGCGTCGACGGTCTTGTCGGTTTGCGAGCCTATAGCGCCAAGCATCAGGTTTTCAGCGTTTTCCCGGCCTCCCTGAGCGTAACTGGCGGCGGCCGAATAGGCCAGGGCGCGCGCTTCCCGCAGTTCCTGAAATACCACGCTGGACATGCCGGAGCCAAAGTAATTGTTGTAGATGGACGAGACCAGGCTGAGATCTTCGCTGAACGTACCGTCAGGATATTCGATGCGAACCTGGGCCTGCGCAGTTTCTTTGTTCACGATGTAGATTTCTGTTTCGTCAAACTCCCTGGCAGTACGGAACCGATAAGGAGGTGTGTCCTGCAGGCTTTCACTGATCGGGTGATGTTCCCGCAGCACTGCTACCAGATCCTCAAGGGGCATTGAGCCGGTATAAGCGATAGTGTGTTTGTAGTTCAGTAAATCACCAGGCAGGTCCAGTAATTCGTCCAGCGAAGTATTACTGATTTCGTCGCTGGTCATTGATTCCAGCATGGGGGATTCGTCGCCATAGCGATTGAACAGGTACAGTGCCCGAGCAATGGCCTGGGGCGATTCCTTCTGGTCTTCTCTTGACTTAAGGATGATACCTTTCAATTCTTCCAGTGTCGGTTCGTCGGCGACTGGATTACGTACCAGGTCTAACATTAAGTCCAATGTGGGGGCGAATTGTTCGTCCAGACCGGATATGCTGATGCTGGACTGGTTTTCGCCGGCGCCGAAACGGAAATCGCTGCCCATGCGATACCATTCCTTCTGCAGGTCTTCGTTGCTTAGCGTTGACGTACCGGCCTTATCCATGATGGCGGCAGCCAGGCTGAGTTTTTCGTTTGACTCAGTGCCCACCTCGACGCTGATGCTGAAACTGAACAGGTCGTTAAGCGGATTTGGCGAGTAATAAAGCGGTACTCCTTCCGCGAACTCGATAACCCGGTAGTCGGTGTCGGCTTCCACGAATGTGGGCTCGATGGAGTCGACTTCCATGGCAAGAATATTGGCGGCAAATTGCGACTGCCTGGTGGGGTCAATGGAGACCGGGTCGATCTGCGGCTTTTCTACTGGTGGAATATTATGTTGACCGTCTTCACGATAGACGGCAACGTAGTTGTCGCCAAAGTATCTGTTTGCTACCTCGATGACGTCCTGTTTGGTGACCTGTTCCAGTCTTCTGATTTCACCGATATGGTGATCCCAATCGGAATAGGTCAGGAAGGCCTGTCGCATCAAGGTGACTCGCGCAGTGTTGGATTCTAGAGATGCCTTCTGAGACTTTTTGAAATCGTTTACGATGGCGGGAATAATCCAGTCCTCAAAATCACCTGCTTTGATCAGCGCCAGTTGCTCAAGCAGCAGGGCTTCAACTTCTTCCAGGGTCTGCCCGGCTTTGGGAACGCCCCAAAGTTGCTGTGAACCATAATCGTTTAAAAATCGTGGATAGGAACCGGCACCTTGAACCTCCTGGGCCTGGTTTAGGTTTAAATTGATCAGACCGGCGGTGCTGTTATCCAGGATCATATCCAGCATCATCAGGGCTTCGGCATCTTCACTTCCGTTGGCTGCGGTACGAAAAGCCAGCTGAACCTGTTCTTCACCGGGATAATAGACTGTCCGGCGTTCGGCTCCCTGCAGCGGCTGTTCTACCCACGGTCCCACCTCCGGCACATCTTTGCGCTCCCAGTGGCCGAACTTATCGCTGATTAATTGAATGGTTTCCTCTGTATCGATGTCACCGCTGATAAAAATCGCCATGTTGTTCGGGACATAGTAAGTGTCGTAATACTCCTGAATGTAGACCAGCGATGGATTTTTCAGGTGCTCGGATGTACCGATGGTCGGTTGCTGGCCATAAGGATGGCGCTTATAGAGTAGTTCGTCGGTGGCGTACAGGATGACCCGGTCGCGATTGTCCAGGCTGCGATTGAGTTCCTCATAGACAGTTTCCAGTTCAGTGTGGAACAACCTGAATACCGGTTCGATAAACCGATCGGATTCGATTGCAGCCCATTGTTCCAGTCGATTTGACGGCAGACCCACTTTATATACGGTTTCTTCGTAGGAAGTATGGGCATTCAGGCCGCCAGCACCCATGCTGTTGTAGACCTTGTCGATTTCATTGGGGATGGCGTACTGAGAGGCAAGCTGCGCTACCCGATTGATTTCGGAATAAATCTCAGCACGTTCTGCCTCGTCGGTGGAGTTGAAGTGTTGCTCGTAGAGATCGACTATCTGTTCCAGATATGGTGCTTCTGCTTGATAGTCGAGAGTTCCCATGCGCTGGTTGCCCTTGAACAGCAAATGTTCCAGGTAGTGGGCCAGTCCGGTGGCACTGGCCGGGTCGTGTTTGCTGCCGGCACGCACCGCAATCTCTGCATAAAAGCGCGGCTCCTCATGGTTTTCGGTCAGGTACACCTGCAGGCCATTATCCAGTTCGTAGATATGGGTACCCAGCGGGTCTTCGGGGTTGGGTGTGTTGAGGCTGTGAAAACCTGCTTCAACTGCAGCAGGCGCCGGCTCGGTGACCTGGCCGGTGGGCTCGCCTTGTTGACCACAAGCAGCAAGTGCCAGCATCAACAACGCGACAGCTGAGTGAGCCAGGTAGTTAGCCGATAAAAACTTGGTCATGTCAAAAATCCCCTTTCGACTGGTTAGCCTGTTACACAGGCCAGAATATTACTGGGGGACCGCTGATTAGTTATGGAAATACTCAGAGGTTCCCTAAGTGCCGGACCCGATACTGTAAAGGATTCCGCGCAGAAATCCACAGTGGGATATTACAATTTACCACGTACCGTCAGATAAGCTACGTCTGCCTCAGGTGACGGGATCAATATGGGTCGGCAACACGGTGGTCTTCAATTGGACCACCCTGGGCGACCTTTTACTCCGCAGCCTTCACTGATCTGCATCACCAGCCAGCTGTTCAATCACCTGCTGGGTAGCGGGTACCATCATTTCCCTTGCCTCCTGCAGTGCCTCCGACAGATTTGACATCTGGATCTGGGCGCCGCTCAGATTGTTCTGTAACTGCTGAATCTGGACTTCAAAATCCTCCCGCTGTCGGACATTCACTGTCAATTGCTCCTGGTAGCGCTGCTGAAAGTCTTGCTGAGCGGTCAGTTCCTCACTGAGATCTCTGTTTTCACTGCGCAGCATCACACAATAGAAGGTGAGCCCGCCAGCCCCAAACCAGGAGAGTAAAAATAATCCTTGTCTGAACATAAAACTGGTCCTTTAAGCTATTGTCGTGTTGTCGTGTTGTCGTGTTGTCGTGATCTTGACTGGGTATTTTAACGCCCAAATTCAGGATTCCCGGTGTCAGCAGGAGTAAATCGTCTCAATCTCCCGCAAAAACGGCTGGTTTGAGCGCTGCACTTCGAGGCGCTATACTTGGCACTTCTGCGAGTAACCCAGCGATCTTCCCAGGCATGATGCGCAAGACAAAAAAACTTCTTTTGTTTCTCTTAATGTCGACAGTCATCGCCGGCTGTACCGGCAGTCATTATCGGCAGTCAGCTGATAATGAGAGTTACGAGGCGATTACCGACAAGACCCCGCTGGTGTCCGGTATGACCCGTCAGGTGGATATTGATGAGGCAGCGTCGGTTGAGTTTGTTGACCTTGCTTCTTACCGGCAGAACCAGGATTCATTCGAGTTCCTGGATACCCAGGCAGACAGCGAGCTTGATGCCCATGTAATCGGCTTGAATGACGCTCTGGAACTTGCTTTCCGATTCAGTCGTGAATACCAGACCCAAAAGGAGCGCCTGTACCTTGAGGCGCTGGCACTGACCTTCGATCGCTATCGCTATACTCCGACATTTACATCCACTTCCACTGGAGACTATCAGTGGGACGCAGACGATCAGTTCGTCATGGATATGCAGGAACTGACCGGCATGGAACGGATCAGTACCAACGAGTCCATCGATGCCGGTACGACTCTGGGCTCACGTTGGCTGCTCAAGGGTGGTGGTGTGCTGGCCCTGACGCTGACTAACAACTTTACCCGCTTTTTAACCGGGGATATCAGTGAAACCGGCACCAGCGCCTTGTTTGCGTCGTTTGCACAACCGCTGATTCGTGATTTCGGCACCACTATCGAAACTGAAGAATTGATGCAGGCTGAGCGCGACCTGCTTTACCAGTTACGGGATTTTACCCGCTTCAGAAAATCCTTTGCGGTGCGGATTGCAACCCAATACTACTCGGTGTTGTTGAATCGCGAGATTACCCGCAATAACTATTCCGGTTTACAGGCTGTCAATTTGAACCTGGAACGGGAACAGGCTTTTCAGGCTGAGGGCCTTCGCACGCTGTTGGATGTTGGCCGTCTGGAACAACAGTCCCTGCAACAGGATCTCAGATGGACCCAGTCAATCACCCGCTATAAGCGCAGTCTGGATAATTTCAAGATACTTATCGGTCTGACTGCCGACGATAATATTATCCTGGATGACAATGAGCTGGCCCTGATATCGGAAACGGGCATGACTGACCCTGACCTGGAGCTTGACCAGGCCATTGAGCTGGCTATGCAAACCCGCCTCGATCTTTACACCTCGCTGGATCAGGTACAGGACAGTTCCCGCAAAATCCGGGTTGCTGCCAACCAGTTGCAGCCGGCACTGGATTTTGGGGTCGACGTGGCAGTGCCTGGATCAGATAACGGTAATCTCGGCGAGCTGGACTTTGAGAATGCAGTCTACACAGCCGGGCTAAGCCTGGATCTGCCGCTGGATACCAAGTTCGATAGAAATCAGCTGCGGCGCACCATGATCGATTACGAGGCTTCAACTCGCGCCTATATGGCAGACGTAGATCAGGTAAAACTGGACGTGAGAGATGCCTGGCGACGCATGGACCAGGCATTGAAAAGTTACGAGATCAATCTGACCAGCGTCGAAATCAACGAGCGCCGGGTAGAAGAAGCGCAACTGCGCGCAGAACTGGGGCTGGGTGATATCCAGGACACAGTGGATTCGCAGAATGACCTGATTCTGGCCCGAACCGAACTGGTCAGCACGATAGTTGAGCATAACGTCGCAAAGCTGGAATTCTGGCGCGATATTGGATTACTGTATGTGGACGACTCCGGTCGATGGGAGGAAGGCGTCGATGAGCCCCAATAAAGAGAATGTTATGACTCAGCTGGCAGAGCGTTTGCCGGCGGGTGTTTGGGATTGGGCAAGGGACATGAAGGGCAGGTTTCTGGCTGCCAGAAAACCGACTCGGTACGCCATTGTTGCAGGTGCCGCGGGCTTTCTGATTTTGTTGTTCTCATTTGGCGGTGGGTCCGACAATACTGGATCCAGCAGCATAACCTTTGAAGTTCGACGCGGCGACCTGGATATTACCGTGCTGGAGGGGGGTGCACTGGAAGCGTTGGTGTCTACCGAGATTCGCTCCCAGGTCAAAGGGCGTGAGGGAGTAAAAATCCTCAGTATTGTGGAAGAGGGTTATCGGGTAACCGAGGATGACGTAACGGCAGGTAAAATCCTGGTCGAACTGGACACTGCACAACTCATCGATCAGCAACTTAACCAGGAAATTGCAGTTGAAACAGCTGAGGCTCAGTTTATAGAGAGCAAGGCTCAGTATGAAATCCAGCTTAACCAGAATACCACAGAGCTCAACGATGCCCGCCAGGGTATGCGTTTCGCCCGCCTGGATTTCGAGAAATTTCTCGGTGCCAATGTGGTAAATGACATCATTGCTGGGCTGGAAATCGAAGAGCGCCTGGCAAGGGCTGAAGCGGCCGATCAGGCGGCTTTGCAGGCCGATTCGGCTCCTGCCCGGATTGCTGAGGCTGCTGGAGCCCGGTCCCGGCAATCGTCTTCAGCTGCAGCTTTCGATCCCGCGGATATCGATTCATTGCCAGCGCCAATGCAGGACCGTATCAGGCAGGCAATGGCGGAAAACGGCGGGCAACTGCCGCCGGACATGCTGGAACGCATGCAGCGCTTTGCACAAGGTGGTTTTCAGGGGGGAGGGCTGCCCGGTGGCGGGCGCGGCGACCGCAGTGGTTTCGCTGATGGCGCCAGGCGCGGCCAACAAGGGACACCTGACTCCGGTAGTTTCCCGGTCGAGGCAGGGGCGGGTGCGCCATCTGCACCAGCGGAACTGGTTTTGGAGCCATTGGACGAGTTGACATTGCCTGTAGTCAGTTCGCTGCTGATGGACGAGGACTATATGCGCATCCGTGACCAGCTGGATTTCACTCAGTATGCTGATATTGAAAAGCTGGAAGACGGTGAAGCAAAACAGCAACTGCGAAATTTGCAGGATGAATTGCAGGTTTCCCAGGAAGAGTACCTGTTGGCACAAGATCGCATCGAAGGTCAGCGTCGGCTGGAAGCCCGGGGATTCATTACCCCTACTGAGCTGGAAGCGGAAGAGCTGAATATCAATAAATCGTTCAACAAACAGCAGGAAAAAGAGACTGCGCTGAAGCTATATATTCAGTACACCTTTCCCAAGGACGCAGAACAAAAGCTTTCCGACTATGAAAACGCCATCATGAGTTATCAGCGGCAGGTGAAGGAAAATATTGCCAAGGAAGCGCAGGAAGAGGCCCGGCTGAGCTCGGCGGAACGAAAGTTCAATCTGGAAAGGGTCAAGCTTGCAGATATCAATGAGCAACTTGAAGCAGCCACAATCCGTGCTTTGCGTCCCGGACTGGTTGTCTACGGTGCTTCGAATCAGAATAGTTCAAGATACAGAGGCAGTAACCAGGAAGCGATTCAGGAAGGAGCCACGGTCCGTGAGCGCCAGGCCATTCTCACTATTCCCGATATGCGTGAAATGGCAGTCAAGGTCAATATTCATGAGTCGGCCGTGCAGCGTGTTGCCGTGGGGCAGCGAGTCAACGTCTCGATCGACGCGTTCCCGGATGAACGGTTAACCGGTGTGGTGATCAGGGTTGCCGTTGTCGCCGACTCTGCCAACGCTTTCATGAACCCTGATTTGAAAGTATATCCCACCACTATCAAGATAGATGGTACCCATGACTGGTTACGCCCGGGGATGAGTTCCCAGGTGGAGATTCTGGTTGATCGACTGGAAGACGTGGTTTACGTGCCGATTCAGGCAGTCACCTATATAGACGAAAGTCGGGTGGTCTATGTGGACAATGGTGGCAGGCCAGAGCGTCGAGAAGTGCAGACCGGATCCTTCTCGGAGCAGTTTATAGAAATAGTCAGCGGTCTGCGGGAAGGCGAACAGGTGTTACTGTTGCCGCCCCAACAGGAGCTATCGGGTGCGGCAGGTTAAACAGTGGCGTTGCTGACTCGGCTGAATCAAGTGACTTTCATTCATTTTTATTGACTAAAATGAGCAGCAGCGAAGCCAATGCAGCGATGATTGAAGGGCAACCATTGGTTGCACGTGTTGAGGATATCCGCAAGACCTATTACATGGGGGCGCTTTCGGTTGAGGTGTTGCATGGAATCAGCCTGGATTTTTACCAGGGAGACTACATCAGCATGATGGGGCCGTCCGGTTGCGGCAAGTCCACTTTCATGAATATCCTGGGCTGCCTCGACCAACCTACCTCGGGTAAGTATTTTCTGGGCGATGAAGACACGTCCAAGATGGTAGATGACGACTTATCTTCCATCCGTGGTGCTCGCCTCGGATTCATATTCCAATCCTATAACCTGATTCAGCAGCTCAATGTGTTGGAAAATATCGAAATGCCACTTTTTTACCAGGGATATGGTGAAACCGAGAGTCATGAAGTCGCCATGCAACTGGCGGAGCGGGTAGGGTTGGCTGAGCGAGTGGATCACAAGCCGTTTGAGTTGTCAGGTGGTCAGCAGCAGCGGGTGGCGATTGCCCGTGCTTTGGCGGTGGATCCGCTGATTATTCTGGCGGACGAGCCAACTGGTAACCTGGATTCCAAATCGGGCGCGGAGATATTGGATCTGTTTGACGAACTGCATAAGCAGGGGAAAACCCTGATTATGGTCACTCACTCGGAAGAATTGGAAGAACGCTCACACCGTTGGATTCGGCTGCGTGACGGTCTGGTGGAGAGTGACGAGAGACGCAGCCCTGGCTAGCTTTTGGCAGTTAAAGCAAGCCCGGCCTGCAATAAGCTGATCGCAGGCCGGGCCAGGTAGAGATCTAGAGATCTCAATATCAAGAGATAAGCCAGTCAGTTGTTACTGAGGCTTGTTGGAAAGATCGGTTCCGTTGATAGGTATCATCAGGTGGGCGCCAGCAGTTCCCGGGCGCATCATCCATGGAGTACCTCTGCCGGCCAGGGAATTATCCCGCTGTGGTCCGGTAGGCATGCCGAGTTGTTCGGGAGTGGCGTTTGGCAGGGAGACTACAAACAGGTACTGGATACGATCCGGAGTATCGAAGCGACGATAGCTCAGAGAACCGAAGCGGCGTGGCGCGATACGGCCTTCATCTTCAGCTTGCTGAATGGCAGCTGTCAGTGCGTCGCCTTCCAGGCCTTGAGCTCGCAGCTTGGCCGACAGATCATTGCGGCCACGGAGATAGATTGGATTGCAGCGGGTAAAGCCTTCCGCGTCGGTAGGACGGCACTCCACATGGTTGGTGCCTTCTTTCAGGGTGATACGTTCACCGGTGGCTTCATTGTAGGTATAGACCGTAGCGTCAGCTCTGAGATCTTCCGGTAACGGTGATAACGCTTTGGCGATAGTATCCGCCTGTGATTGCGCGTTGGCCTGGATCGAGACAAACAGGCCAGCGGCCAACAGAATGATGGTGTTGCGAATTGATGACATGACAACCTCCGAATGTGTCTTATTGTGATACGCGCGATATCTTACGGTATTCAGAGGGGCAGTCCTACAAAAAAGTCTGATCTTGATCAGCGTTTGAGGTCAATTTACAGTCATAAGCGGCTAGATGAGCAGTACAAGAGCCCTTAGCAGGGTCATTTGCAGGATTATTTGCAGGATTGTTAGAAGGGTTGTTTGAGCGATTTATGGGATTACATCCAACTGATTTCGGGCAGGTAGAGTAATGAGCGATTTGATTTATGACAGCCACGATAACCGCAATTCGGTGTCGGGGCGTCGGCCTGCCCAGCATAGCGGTTTCAACCTGGTAAGGTTCAAGAAGATAACCCAGGTTGGCATCAAGAGTATCTATTCCCATGGCTTGCGTTCCTTGCTCACGGTGCTGGGGATCGTGATCGGTGTGGCGGCAGTAATCGCGATGCTGGCGGTTAGCGAGGGTGCCAGTTACGAAGCGCAGCAGCAGTTTCGAGACCTGGGGGCCAGCAATATTCTGCTGAAAAGTGTCAAGCCGGCGGAAGTTGAAGAATCCAGCAACCGTGGTTTTGGTCCGCCTCAAGCTGTGGTCTATGGATTGACTTTTGGCGACATTGACACCATCCGGCTAACTATTCCGGGGGTTACCAATGTTATTTCCTCACGCATTGTAAAGAAGAACATCTGGAACCTGGCAAACAATATCAATGCCGATGTGGTCGGAACCACCATTGACTACCCGGTTACACGAAACTATGGCTTGCAGCAGGGGCGGTTCTTCAGCCAGTCGGAAGTGCGCGACCATGCCAACGTGGTGGTGCTGAGTGACGAAGTGGCCAAGGCTTTATTCCCGATCGACAATCCCCTGGGCCAGAGCGTCAAGATAGACAGTGATTACTACAATGTGGTCGGTATCATGGAACCCGAAGGATTCTCCAACCTGGGACAGAATCAGGCCGGCAGTTCCAATGCGGCGCCCACCCGGGTGTTCATCCCCATTACCTCGTCACGCAGCAGATTCGGCGAAACGATCGCCCGGCAGACTGCCGGCGGTATGGAATCGGAAACTGTCGAATTACACGAGGCCATCATTCAGCTGGATAGCCAGGAAACCGTCATCGAAGTGGGTGAAATCATCAAGCAGATTCTGGCGCACCGTCATCGGGATATTGATTACACCATTGAGGTGCCGCTGGCGTTACTCAGGCAGGCTGAGGAAAGTGCCTTGCGGGATCAAATCGTAGCAGGTGCCATCGCTGGCATTTCCCTGCTGGTGGGCGGAATCGGCATCATGAATATTATGCTGGCCAGTGTGACTGAGCGAACTCGGGAGATTGGCATTCGTCGGGCTCTGGGTGCCAAGAAGCGTGACATTATCACCCAGTTCCTGATTGAGGCGGTGATTCTGTCTGGCGTTGGAGGACTGATCGGTGTGGTGCTGGGAGTGATTATCCCGTTTATCATCTCCACTTTCTGGGGTATGACGACAATTGTCACGCCAATTGCTCCCATACTGGCGTTTTCTATATCTGCGCTAATCGGGGTAATTTTCGGAATTTATCCGTCTATGCGGGCAGCCGAGATGGATCCGGTAGAGGCGCTCAGGCACGAATGAGCTTTTAGTTTTCTTTTAGCCTGCTTTCAGCTTTCTTTCGGTCTTATATCAACCTTCTTTCAACCTTTTTCCAACCTTCTTCCAACCTTCCTCCAGCCGTATTAAGGTAGTTTCTTTTCCCAGTTCAACGAAGTGGTGACGATGGTGTTCAGGTCGTCGAATTGTGGCGTCCAGTTCAGGGTCGAGTGAATAGCATCGACATTCGATACCAGGGTGGCAGGATCGCCTGCGCGCCGGCCTGTATACTCAACATTAATGGGTGAGACATGGCACCTCTCCACCGCATCGATAACTTCCTTGACGCTGTAGCCGTGGCCATATCCACAGTTGAGTGTGGTTGACGCACCGCCAGCACGTAAATAATCCAGCGCAGACAGATGGGCTGCTGCCAGGTCCGACACATGAATGTAGTCCCGGATACCGGTGCCGTCAGGGGTTGGGTAATCGGTGCCGAAAACCATTAATTTTTCCCGTTTACCCAGCGCGACTTCGCAGGCAACTTTGATCAGCAGTGTGGCTTTCTCGGTATTCTGGCCAATCCTGCCATCAGGATCGCTGCCTGCCACGTTGAAGTATCTGAGTACTACCGCTTCCAGGTCGGTTGCCGCACACAGGTCACGGATCATCCATTCGCTCATCAGCTTGGAGGTGCCATAGGGATTGATTGGCGCTGTGGGTGTATCCTCAGTTGCGATTCCGGTTTCCAATTCGCCGTACACTGCTGCTGTGGAAGAAAAAATAAAATGACTGACACCGGAGTCCTTGCAGCAATTAAGGAGGCTGCGGGTAGAGCAGGTGTTGTTGCCGTAATACTTGAGCGGATCACTAACCGACTCCGGAACAATCGTATGGGCAGCGAAATGCATGACGGTGTCGACCTTGTACTTGTTCAGGATCTCGCTTACCAGTTTACGATCACCGGTGTCGCCAACGATCAGTTCGCTATTCAGGACGGCATTGCTGAAGCCGGTGCTCAGGTTGTCCAGCACGACAACAGTTTCGCCACGTTCGGCCAGTTGTTTAACTACGTGGCTGCCGATGTATCCCGCGCCGCCGGTGACCAGAATGGATTTGCTCATTGCAGTTTCCGAAAATGCTTGATATGGATTGTGCGGATTTATTTTGTTTAGAGTCGACTCAAACCTGCCTCAAAAGGGAACAGATATTTGACGTCGAATATTACGTGTTGCGGCTTACAGAATGACCTGATTTTTTCCAGCCCCAGCTCCCTGAACTGATCATGTGCGACTGCCAGCAGGACGGCATCGTAGGCAGCCGTTTGCGGTTTGTCGATCATGCTGATGCCGTATTCATGTTGGGCTTCTTCACTGGCTACCCAGGGATCATAAACGTCGATGTTGGCATTAAAATCTCTAAGATCGCGTATGACGTCCACCACCCGGGTATTGCGCAGGTCCGGACAGTTTTCCTTGAAAGTCAGGCCCATGACCAGAATGCGGGAATCCACCACATGGATCCGCTTATGGGTTAACAGTTTGGCGATTCTTTCAGCAATATAGCTGCCCATGCCGTCGTTGATGCGTCTGCCGGCCAGGATTACTTCCGGGTGGTAACCGATTTCCTGGGATTTGTGTGTCAGGTAGTAGGGGTCGACACTGATACAGTGCCCGCCGACAAGACCCGGCCGGAAGGGCAGAAAGTTCCACTTGCTGCCGGCAGCTTTCAGTACTTCCTCGGTATCGATACCCAGCTTGTCGAAAATAATGCAGAGTTCGTTGATCAGGGCGATGTTGAGATCGCGCTGTGTGTTCTCGATAACCTTGGCAGCTTCTGCCACCTTGATACTGGTTACGCTGTGTGTTCCTGCTTCGATGATTGAGCTGTAAAGTTGGTCGACGAAACTGGTGATTTCGGGAGTAGAGCCAGATGTCACCTTTACAATGGTTTCTATGCGGTGCTGCTTGTCACCAGGATTGATCCGTTCCGGGCTGTAACCGGCAAAGAACTGTTGGTTGAATTTCAGACCGGACACTTGTTCGAGGATTGGAACACAGACTTCTTCGGTAGCCCCTGGATATACAGTGGATTCGTAAATCACCACATCGCCTTCGTTCAGTGCCGATCCCACCAGCCTGCTGGCACTTTGCAAGGGGGTCAGGTCTGGACGATTCTGTTTGTCGATCGGGGTGGGTACCGTAACGATAAAGACATTACAGTCTTCAAGGTCGGACGGCTCAGACGAGTAAGTCACGTCTACGGCTGCCAGCTCTTCGCTGGTCATCTCGTTGGTCTTGTCGATTCCTTCCCGCAGTTGACTGATACGGTTTTCCTGGATATCAAAGCCGACACAGGGATACTTTTTGCCAAATGCTACCAGCAGTGGCAAACCCACATACCCGAGTCCGATCACTGCTATCCTGTGGTTATTTATGTCCAAGCTGATGATTCCACTGTAACTTGTTGTTAATGGAGTGATTTGCTGGTTGAAATTAGAACACAATTCAAGGTTCTGCAGAATAGAACTGAATCACAACATGCAGAAATTGCGAACTACTGACGATTTTTACTGGTGCCTGGTCCGTAGCAGTAGTGGGGCAGGAAAGGGATGAAAAAGGGCAGAGGGGAAACTAACGTACGCCTTTACTGAAAATCACCACTTCGAGAGTCTGCAACAGGATGAAAAAATCCATTACCGGATTGGCATTCTTGATGTAGTAAAGGTCATACTGCAGTTTTTCGTAAGCATCCTTCTCACTGGCACCATAGGGGTACTTAAGCTGTGCCCAACCAGCCAGGCCGGGCTTCACCGAGTGGCGTTGCTGGTAGTAGTCGATAGTCTGGCTCAGTTGCTCGACGAATTCCGGGCGTTCTGGACGCGGCCCAACCAACCTCATGTCACCTTTCAGGATGTTGACAATCTGTGGCAGTTCATCAATCCGAAGTTTGCGAATCACTTTGCCAACCTGGGTTACACGGGCATCGTTCTGGCCAGCCCACTGGGCTCCGTTTTGTTCTGCATCAACCCGCATGCTTCTGAATTTCAACAGGTCGAACTCTTTACCGTTCTTGCCGACCCGCTTTTGACGGTACATGACCGGTTCCTTGAAGCCGCCTTCCAGGGCGATAAGAAACGCCACCAGCAACAGAATCGGCGCTGTCACTAGCAAAATCGCCAGGCTTGAAACGACGTCAAATGCACGGGAGACAGCAGATTTAATCCGGGAACCACGAAAACCGTCGCTGAACACCATCCAGGAAGGATTGAGGTGAGACAGGTTGACTTTACCCTGCTCTCGTTCCAGGAACGAAATAGGATCAATAACGCTGATGCCGGCCAGTTTGCAATCAAGCAGATGCTGGACCGGGTAATTTTCATTGCGGTCATCGAGCGCAATGACAATTTCATTGACGTCGTATTTCTTAGCCAGGTCCAGCAGTGAGCTTCCCATTTCCACGACTTGTTCTTCAGGCACGAAGCGAGTCTGTTCCGGTGTAGAAATAAATCCCATGATTCGATACGAGCTGGTCGGCAGATTGCCTTCATCTTTGATCAGCAGACTGGCGGCGTTTCGGCCTACCCCGAATACCAGCACTCTGGTGGTAGTCAGATCAGCGCCCATGTAAAGAAAGAACAATCTTCGAATTGCAACGATAAGCACCAGGCTGATCAGGAATGCCGATGCAGTCACGCCACGACCCAGGCGGAAAAAAGGCACTGCGTAGTAAAGGATCATGAGAGCGGTAAAAACCAGTGCCAGAGAAACCAGCACCCGGGCCAGAATCTGCGTATAACCAATCTGGCCACGGAACTGTTCCAGTTGATACAAGCCCAGTGCCGTCATGCCCAGCATATTGAGAAAAGCAAACAGGATGGCTTTCGAAAAAAGGCTGGGAATCAATAGATCAGGATTACTGAAATCCAGTGTCTGGAATCTTATAGCCACACCCAGGTAGACGGCGCTGAAAAAGAAGAACGCCTCCATGCCTGCCAGAACAATGAAGTAGATCTTGATATGATTGTTGAAAACTCGCAACGTCGTCATTAGGGCAGCAGTATTTTTGTTGGTTGTGTAACCGGAAGCACACTATTGTAGTTAGTTTGCCTACACACTCCGTGTGATTGAGATCACGAGGTTATTCGAAATTCTTTATAACTCTCTAACTTTACTCGCTCTAAGTGCAATAAAAAAGCCTCTTGAGTAGTAGTATCGTTACTATCCGTTAATAAAAGTGCGATTATCTCGTCACTAATTGGTAACTCATCCTGACAAAGCCCAACATCTGGCCATAATCTATCGACCATATCAACTATATGTGGATTTTGTATAGCAAACAGAATTGTTTGATGTGGTTGTAAAAATTGTGAATTTTTGTCAGTCGACAGGCAGAAATTTCACAGATTGTTATTGTGCCAGACTTTGTTGAGAGAACAAGTGGAAAGGATAGGTTGAGTGAATAGATTGAGAGAATAATTCGGACACGATTCAATATGACCCAGGTGCTTTGCAAATGAAAATTATTCTCAGTTTACTGACCATTTCTGCCCAAAGGCTGATAGTCTTCTTTTTTGCTTTGATGTCCAGCTTTGGTTTTGCAGGAGAGGCCAGTGGCCAACAATTAAATTCCTACCGATGGTCGCCCTATGATGAAAGCGCTGAGCTGGAAGAACAGCAGGGTCATGAAAACCCGCGCATGCGGTTCAGGCTTATTAACTCCAGGTTGCTGGACAAAAATGTGCTTTGGGATCCATTTGCGCAGGAGCTGATAGATTTTACCGCGCAGCGTTATGAACAATTGAAGCCGGCAATCCTCGATCAGGATATTCCCGCCCTGCAGCGCGCCGTCAAGTCGGGTGAATTGACCTATGAGGAGCTGGTCAAGTTCTACCTGTATCGCATTCGATTGTTTGAAAGCGATAACAACTTTACGCTCAATGCGCTGATAGCAACCAATCCTCAAGCTATCGCAGCTGCTCGAGGTAAGGATCGTGCCCTGGCTGCTGGTCTGCAAATAAGTGACTATTCTCTGTTCGGCATTCCCGTGTTATTGAAGGACAATGTTGGTTCAGACGGACTGAAAACAACGGCGGGTGCGCAGATCATGGCGGCAAACGAGGCGGCTGATGCGTTCGTGACACGCCGGCTAAAAGCCAACGGTGCCGTAGTTCTGGGGAAAGCCAATCTCAGTGAGTGGGCCTACTATTTTTGTGATGACTGTCCGCTGGGCTATAGCGCCATGGGCGGACAGACTTTGAATCCTTATGGCAGGAAAAATTTCGAATCCGGAGGATCAAGTTCGGGCAGCGCGGTTGGCGTGGCGGTCAATTATGCGCCCGTAGCGGTGGGATCGGAAACATCAGGCTCCATTCTGTCGCCAGCCAGCCACAATTCTACCGTAGGTCTCAAACCAACCACCGGCGTTTTGAGCCGCAGCGGCGTTGTACCTATATCCAGCAGCCTTGATACCCTGGGACCGATCGCCAAGAGTGTCACCGATACAGTCATCCTTTTTAATGCCATGACTGGCTATGACCGACAGGATCTGGCAATGCCACTGCGCAGCGTCGATGCGCAACTGATTCTGCGAGAAGAAACGCTGGCAGGCAAGCGGCTTGCCTATATAGCAGGACTGGACTCGGAACCGTTGGTTGGCGAAGCTATAGAACTAATCCGCTCCGCAGGTGCCGAGGTGCTGGAGACAGCCTTGCCAGATATTCAACTGCCGGACTTCGGGACGTTTCTCGGTGCGGAAATGAAGCGTGATCTGGCGATGTATTTGACAGCGACGGCCGATGCTTCTGTTGCAGTTTCCAATATAAAAGAGGTGATTGCGTACAACAATGCCGAACCTGAAAACAGGGCTCCCTACGGGCAGGGCAGATTCGATGCCATGGCCGAGATGAGTTTCAGTGAGGAACAGGTCAGGGAAATGCTGCTGGCAATTCGTGCCTCCGGTCAGGAAGTACTTGGCCGCGTGGTTTCGGAACAGCAGCTAGACGTCCTGTTGTCAGTGAACAACCTTCATGCGTCTTTAGCTGCAGCGGCAAATTTTCCAGCTTTGACCATACCTCTTGGCCTGCGCGCTGACGGTGAGCCTGTGGGTTTGACGTTGATCGCTCAGTCTTACGACGAGCAGGTGTTGGTGGATATCGGTCTGGCAGTTGAAAAACTGGTAAAAGGCCGTGTTGCACCGGCTGCTTACCAGTAATTTTCTACCGTAATATGACCCGGTGTCCGGCGCCGGTTTTTGGTGAAGCCACGCTCCTTCAGAATCTCGATGGTGTCTTTCACCATGTCGGGATTGCCGCACAACATGACCTGGGATTGGCTGGTTGCCAGCTCCAGGCCTACAGATTCTTCCATTGACCCGTCTGCAATGGCAGGCGGTATGCGGCCGGGCAGGGTGCCTGCAACATTTTCTCGACTGACGAAGGCCTGAAACCTGAATTGCCTGCCGTGCCTGGATTGAAGTTGTTCCACCAGGTCAAGGTATTGCAGGTCCGCCTCTATTCTTACGGCATTGACCAGCACAATGTTCTCGAATCGCTGCCAGGGTTCGGCTGTTCCCAGTATCGAATAATAGGGAGCAACACCGGTTCCGGTGCCCAGTAGCCAAAGGTCCCTTGCGTCCGGCACTTCATTGAGTGTGAAGAAACCATTGGCCTGTTGCTTGACCCACAGTTTGTCACCTTTCTTTAACCGTACCAGGGCATTGGACAACACGCCGCCGGTGGCCGTATAGAAAAAGAATTCGGCCAGCTGCTGACCGGGCGAACTGAGAAAAGAATACGGCCTTGCTATACGTTCCCCATCAATATCAAGCGCCAGGCTGGTGAACTGCCCGGCCGTGAAAGGGGCAAAGTCAGCTTCAACCTTGAGGGTAAAAAGGTGTTCGTTCCAGTGAATATTCTCTGCTACAACGCCCTCTATCCAGTCTTTCAAAGCCGATACTCCGTTTGCCCGCAAGGGTTCAGATCAATAAGATTGGAACTATGTTATGAATTTCTATAGTCTGACCGCAACTTGAGGCGGGATCTATGTTGACAACATGGTTTGAGATCACTCTATGGAAACGCATCCTGATGGCTTTGCTGTTAGGGCTGGTGGTGGGTGCAATCTGGGGTGAAGGCTCTGAATCCATCGGCTGGATGGGTGATTTGTTTGTGCGTCTGATTCGTATGATTGTAGTACCCCTGGTCTTTGTCACCCTGGTGTCCGGTGTGGTGGCGATGGGTGATCCTGCCAAACTCGGCTCCCTGGGTATCAAGACTCTGGCGATGTACATGGGCACCACCCTCGCTGCGATTTCGATCGGCCTGTTTCTGGCCACCCTGTTGCAGCCTGGCAGCGGAATTGACCTGCAAGGTGCCACGCCGGACGAAATCCAGGAGGCGATCCCGTTATCCGAGCGACTCTTGACCATTGTGCCGGAAAACCCCTTCCAGGCCCTAGCCGAGGGTAACATCCTGGCTATTATCTTCTTTTCTTTGCTGGTCGGAGTCGGCGTACTGACTGTCGGCGAAAAGGGTAAGCCTATCGCTGACTTTATGGATGCCGGTATGGAGGTCATGCTGAAAATGACCCATTGGGTTATGGAGCTTGCGCCGTTCGGAGTCTTTGCGCTGATAGCGACAGTAGCGGGCAACCAGGGTGCCGCTGCTTTGCTGGATGTTGTTCGCCTGGCTGCGGCAGTGGCAATTGGCTGCGTGCTCCACGTAACCGTGGTTCATGGCAGCATCATGCGCTTTGTACTCCGGCTTTCACCAGCGAATTTTTTCCGTGGCGCACGAGATGCAATGCTATTGGCGTTTTCTACCTCCAGCAGTTCCGCCACCCTGCCCATGTCCATGTCAGTGGCCGAGGAAAACCTGGGAGTCAAGCCAGTAGTCGCGTCTACGGTTTTGCCTCTTGGGGCGACTATCAACATGGATGGGTCGGCGCTGTATGTGGGGATCGTGACACTGTTTGCCACGCAGGCTTTCGGTATAGATCTGACTATTGCGGACTACATCGTGATTGCAGGGGCAACCACGATTGTCTCCATCGGAACCGCTGCCGTGCCAGGTGCCTCATTATTTCTCTCTGCTGTGGCTATGGACGCAGTAGGAATTTCGCCCGAGCAGATCGCCCTGGTTATCGGCTTCATTTTACCTGTCGATCGACCGCTGGATATGATGCGTACGGTGGTCAATGTCACAGGGGATCTCAGTGTGGCAACCGCAGTAGGTAACTGGGAGCATGAGTTTGATCGGGAGATCTTTGATCGACCGCTGAAGTACTAGAGCTTCGGGGTTCGCTCAGTGGCAGATCAACAGGTCATTTCCAACTGAGAGCCAGTGGGCGAGTACTACTACGGGCAGCCGTACACGATAAACCGCTGGCGACCCTCAATCACAGTGCCATCGGCCACTATCGCATTTCCACCCATCAATCCAGCCTCGTTTCGGGCCAGGTCCACCAGTTCAGTCTGGACTGATTCACTACCGCGAGGTATCACTATGACCTTACTGGTCGTGGTGGACGTGGTGGTGCCTATGCGCTGGCAGGCAGCCACCTGACTTTGGGTAAGTAAACGAACATTCTGGCCTTCGGGGGTTACCCGGACCCAGGTACAGGAAGAAAGCAGCGAAGCAATTAATACGAGATACATCGTAGACAGGGTAGTTCTTGGCATAATCCTCTCCATTGCTTATGGGGAAAACTGAAAGGCATATCGACGCTTTTTGCGCGCTGTCCTGCGCTCTATCTAAGGTTCGATTTTAGCAGCAATAACAGGCGGTGTATGCGAATGATTGGTTCGCGCCCGAGAACTTATTTGTCTGCTGGCGGCACTGTCTGAAGGGGCCTTGCTTGGATTAACTGTGCTACCATGCGGATTTTTCCGCGGGCCAGCCAAGTTGAATTGGCCGCTGATTTGGCAGAAGGTTCGACAGGCGCGTAATGACAGCGCCTGTTGTGTAACTGTATTCCTGGATTGACGTGGTTTGGGAACGGATAAATGACATCTGTAATGACAGCTATTGAGAAGCTTGATGACGGCCTCAAGGCCAGATTGACAGCCATTGTCGGCTCCGCCGGTTACCTGGAAGGGGAGAATATTGATTCCCGAAACTTCCGGGACTGGATGGGGAGCCGAGCAATTCGTCCTGCCCTGCTTTTACGTCCTGCCAGTACCGAGGAAGTTTCGGAAATTCTCAAGGCGTGCCACGAATTTGCTCAGCCAGTTACACCCCAGGGCGGTATGACCGGGCTGGTAGCCGCGGCCGCGCCATTGGAGGGTGAGCTGGCCCTGAGCCTGGAGCGGATGAAAAAAACCGAGGAAATAGATCGGCTGACCAGCACCATAACCGTGGAAGCAGGCGTCGAACTCCAGACCATCCAGGAAAAGGCAGATGAGCAGGGTATGTTATTTCCGCTGGACCTTGGCGCCAGGGGCAGCTGCACTATCGGAGGCAACCTGTCGACTAATGCCGGTGGTAATCGGGTTATTCGTTATGGTATGACCCGTGCGCTGACGCTTGGGGTGGAGGCAGTGCTGGCAGACGGCACTATCATCAATGGCCTTAATAGACTGCGCAAGAACAACACCGGCTACGATCTCAACCAACTGTTTATAGGAAGTGAAGGGACCCTCGGTATTATCACCCGTGCGGTGCTCAAGCTGGTGCCGAAGCCGAAGAGCCAGGTGGTTGCACTGTGTGGCGTCCAGGCTTTCGATCAGGTGGCGGAGCTGTTGCTGCATTGTCAGCAGCATCTGTCTGGCAACCTGACGGCATTCGAAGTGCTGTGGGACAACACCTACCGGCTGATTGCGAGCCATTTGCCGGAAGTTCAACTTCCGCTGCAACCACGGTTTCCCTATTACGTGCTGGTGGAGGGTATGGGTTCCGATCCGGATCGTGACCAACAATTGTTCGTCAACACTCTCAACCAGGCATTGGAAGCAGGATTGGTAGAAGACTGTGTGATTGCCGATGCTGACAAACAGATAGAAGGCATCTGGCGCGTACGTGACGGAGCCGCCGAAGTGATGAGCGGTGCCGGCTTCATGCATGCCTATGACGTCAGCCTGGCGGTTGGTGATATGGGCTATTTTGGTGACGAGGTGGTGCAAAGGCTGAAGGCCAGGTGGCCGGATGCCGTCATCGGGCTGTTCGGCCACATCGGCGATGGTAATGTCCATATCATCATCAATGTGGGTCCCGAGACTCGTCAGTTGCACCGGGAAATCGACGAGATCATTTACCAGCTCATCAACGAGTTAAAAGGCTCGGTGTCGGCAGAGCATGGGATTGGAATGATGAAGAAGCCGTTTCTTGCTTTTAGCCGCAGTGAAGAAGAAATTGCCATGATGAGAACGGTCAAGAATAGTTTGGATCCGAAGGGGATATTGAGTCCCGGCAGGATATTTTGAAGTTGGGGGCAAAACGTTGGGCTTTAATATTGGGAAATCTGGCGCAGCTTAGGTCATAGAAAGACGCAGATTTCAGGTGTAGTACCTTAGTTGGTCCCAAGGGGCCGGCGGGCAAAACATCTTCGTTCCTCGGAAATATTTTTCCCCTCTGGACATCGACGGTGTTGGGCTTTCCCTTGGGGTGTTTGAAGATATTTTTGAATATTGTAGAAACGTAATTTGGTTGTATTCCCTTCGTTGGGCTCAAGGGGCCGGCAGTTGAAAATTTCTCTCGTACCTCGAGAATATTTTTAACTTCTGGCCATCACCAGATTTGGTCTTTACTGGTTTCGATTTAAATATTTTCAGAATAGAAAGAGTTTTGCGGTTGGTTGATTAGCTAGTTAACTAATAGTAGAGAAGAGAAGTAGAGAGAGGATTGCAATGAGTGCAAGCAAGTTAGCAGGAAAGAATGTTGTCGTTATTGGTGGTACGGCTGGAATTGGGCTGGCGGCAGCGGTGGCTGCCAGTGGGGCGGGTGCGAATGTGTGGGCTGCAGGCAGGACGGAGGCCAATCTGGAGAAAGCACGTGAAGTAGCGAATGGTCGGTTTAAAGTGGTCCAGGCTGATACCCATGACGGGGAAGCCCTGGAAGCACTTTTCAAGGAGGTCGGAACCATAGATCACCTGGTGTCGGCGGCTATTGGCGGTGAGCGTACGCTGAAGCCCTTTCTTGAGCAGACCGAGGAACAGTTCAAGGCGGCCTATGACAAATTGTGGGGTTACGCCAAAGTGGTTAGAACGGGCGCGCCCTACCTGGCTGAGAACGGTTCGATTACGCTGGTGAGTGGTTCACCTGCGCGCAAGATCAAGCCGGCTCAGTCTCCTCTGAGCTGCGTTGGTGCTTCGGTGGAAAATCTGGCGCGCTGCCTGGCAGTCGAAATGGCACCCATCAGGGTGAATATCGTTTCGCCGGGTACTATATCCACCGGTATGTTCGACTGGATGGGCGATGAAAAAGACGCCAAGCTCAATGCCATGACAGCAGGTCACCTGATCAAGCGAGCTGGCAAGTCGGAGGAGGTGGCCGAGGGAATTTTGTTTGTGATGGGTAATGATTTTGTCACCGGGACTACAGTGGATGTCGACGGCGGCCGAATTTTGAGTTGATAAGCTACTGCGCTTGCTGATACTTGGTTGGATATTGTCGAGAAATGCTCACTTACTGGTTGTACGCTCCGCTTTCTCAACAATAACCGCCTCGCCTCAGCGGCGCTCGTAACGCTTCTCAGTCTCAAAATTCCTGGTTTTGGAAGGCTTGTTTTGGAAGGCTGGTATTGAAAGGAACGAAACCAGTAAAGATAAAAGCGGGTGATGGCTAGAGGGAAGAAATATTTCCGAGGAACGAAGATGTTTTGCCCGCCGGCCCCTTGAGTAGATGGTTGGAAATCCTGGCCAAAATACCCGATGGTTAGGAGTTGCAAATAAAAACTTGAAATAGCTATAGTCGAAACCAGTAAAGTCCGAATCTGGTGATGGCCAGAAGTTAAAAATGTTCTTGAGGTAAGAGAAATTTTCAACTGCCGGCCCCTTGAGCTCATAGCAGGCGATTACAGAACCAATACCATCGACGCCCGATGGAGATTTGAAAGACCCGATGGAGATTTGAAAGACCCGATGGAGATTTGAAAGACCCGATGGAGATTTGAAAGAAAAGTGGAGTAATTGATGCTGCAGGAAAAAGTAAAAGCCCTGGAAACCGATCCGGATACGAGCCTCATCGAAGCCATTTATGAGCGGCGCTCGATCCGCGGTTACCTCGACAAAGAAGTACCACAGGTAACCCTGGACCGGATATTCGAGATAGCCCAGCAGGCGCCGTCAAATTGCAACGTGCAGCCCTGGAAGGTCTATGTAGCCAGCGGCGAGCTGAAGAATCGCCTCAGTGCCGAAATGGTGCGCCTGACCGCCGAAGGAGTTACACCGAATCCCGATTATCCCTATCGCGGCGATTTTGAAAATACCTATCGCAAGCGCCAGGTAGAGTGCGCCGTTGCGCTTTATTCCGAGATGGGTATCGAGCGCGGCGATAAAAAGGGCAGGATGCGGGCAGTGCTGCGCAATTTCGAGTTCTTCGATGCGCCTTATATGGCGTTTATCGGCATGGATCCTTCCTTCGGCACCACCGTGGCGATTGACGTAGGGATGTGGGCACAGACTTTGATGCTGACCATGGTCGCGTTTGGCCTGCACAGCTGTCCCATGGGCACCATGCGCAATTACCCGGACCTGGTAAGGGAAGCGTTCGACGTGCAGGATGGCACCAAAATACTGTTCGGCATCGCATTTGGTTACGAAGATCCGGCAGTACCCGCAAATCGGACAGTGACATCACGGGATCCAATTAGCGCCAATGTCGTGTTCAAGTCATAATAGTGAGTCAAGGCAGCAGTTCACGAGAGAATCCATGAGTTTTAAGCCAGTTGTCCTAGTTTACGATCTGAATAATGCCCTGGTGGATGATATTGCGGCAACCATCGGTGCTACCGGATTGTATACCTCGATCAATACCTATAACGAAGCCAACGCTTTTGATGTAGTGCGACAATACAATCGGGGATTCGGTTTTTTAACCAACAAGCTGTCCTGCATAATCACCGGATGGAATACGCACAAGACACGCAGGGACCAATTCCTCTTCAATTTGCGTTCAATGGAGAGTCGCTACCCGACTAGAAACCCGACACCGGTGATCATGATCACAGAGGACCATTTGCTGGAACTGAAAAAATCCGCACTGGATCCTGCAGACGGCAATGCGGCAGCTTATCTGCACGCGGACAGTTTTAAGGATGTCATCGCTGATGTGCTGCATAAAGTGGTTTATGAACAGAAGGCTGAAGAGTTGGGGAAGCAGGCTTTCGAGGCGCTTGATCAGGACGAGTGAGAACAAGCTGGTTAAATCTTTTGCACCCGCTGTCATGGGAAACACAGTCAGGTAACAATGTCTGAATTTGAATTTATCAGTGTCTTCGTTTCTATTGTCCTGGCATTCGCCATGGCAGAGCTGCTGATGGGGTGGGGCCGGTTGATCAGGGCTCAGGGCGAGGTAGAGCATCCGCTGTTTTTTCTGGGATGGTCGGTATGGCTATTGTTATTGATGTGCTTCCACTATCTGGGGCTGTGGGAGTATCAGGCAGTAGATTTCCGAACGGTTGGACAGCTGGTGTTGTTACTGATGCCTCCAATTATCCTGGTGCTGCTGGTTTTTATTTTGGCACCCGAACGGTCGAGGGGGCAGAACATCAATCTTGAAGAGCGCTATTTCAGTGTACGACACTGGTTGTTCAGCCTTGCTATCCTGTTTATTGTATTTGGAGTATTTGCGGATATGATGCTGCCGAATTTCTGGGAAACCTGGCAGTCCCGTCTCAGCCTGTCAGTACCCATTGTTGTTTCGGTTGGCTTGCTGATGCTGAGCAGAAGCAAGCCGCTGCATTTTACGGTGTTGGCGTTCAATATTTCCTGGCTCGTACTTGGCAGTATTTTTCAACCGGTAAGAGCGCTCTAGAAATCGTCTCACAAACTACCTGCGCCAGGACTGTCGTTCCAAGACAGACTCAGGGCACCACTTTCCTCGGGCTATTAGACTCTGTTGACCCGCTATCCGTCCGGGCGTAGCATGCTCTGCACTGAATACGACCTTTAACGATCAGCAGAAAATCAATAAGAATAGAGAGGTTTTTGTAGATGAAACAATTTAATTTCCAATTTTTTGCAGGCCTGGCTGCTCTGACTATCGCTGCAAGCGTCAGTGCCCAGACTCAGAGTTTTGTTCGCTATTCCCAGAACGGTGGTGATATTCACTGGGGGATGATGCATGACGACGGCATTTATCAGCTGGCTGGGGCACCATATAACACGATGGAACACACAGGAGTCATTGTCCAGCGCGACGATGTCAAACTGGAAGCTCCGGTGGACCCCAAACTGGTTTTCATGACCGCATTCAACTTTCGCAGTCACATCAGTGGCGAACCGGCTGAATATCCCGGCCTGTTTACCATTCCGGCTAATTCCATAGTCGGCCCCGAAGATCCTATTATTCGCCCGGCAGAATCCACCAACCTGCATTATGAAGCTGAGATGGCTGTCGTAATCGGTAAGCGTGCTGAAAATGTAGCTGTCGAAGATGCCCACGAATATATCTTTGGAGTCACCGGTGGCAATGATGTCAGCGAGAGAAACTGGCAGGGTGGAGATATCCAGTGGGTCAGGGCGAAAGGCTCGCGCGGCTTCAATGCCGTGGGTCCGGCCCTGGTTAAGGGCGCTGACTACAAGAACACTCAAATCACCGGGCGTCTTAACGGTGAAGAGCGCCAGTCCGCCAACAGCTCCGATCTGGTTTTCGGCATGGAAGAAATGGTGAGTTATATTTCCCGTTATTTCACCCTTGAGCCAGGCGATATGATCTGGTCCGGCACCATGGGCAGCACCCGCGCCATGGAGCCGGGTGATGTATACGAAGTGGAACTGTCAGGCGTTGGCATATTGCGCAACGAAGTGGAGCAGGGTAGGTAGCCCAGGTATTCTCTCCTTAGAATAAAAAGCCGGGCAGGTATTGGCCTTCCCGGCTTTTTTTGTGTCTGGCAAAACCGTTTAATCTGTTATAGCCTGCAAATTGAATAAAATCCTGCTGTGTCTGCGATGAAAGAGCGGATGATAGAGGGGATGAGAGAGGATAAGAGAGGATAAGAGCGGATAAGAGCGGATAAGAGCGGATAAGAGAGGATAAGAGAGGCGATGTTATGGGTACTTCACTGCAACTTTTTGGTGTGATGATGGCTGTCATGGCGCCGATAATCATGATTGTTTTCATATCCGAGTATTTCAAATATAAGAAAGCCACCAGCGAAAAACTGGCCCGTTTGAACAAGGAAGTTCACGAGAACTCCAGCAAGGAGCTGGAGCAGGAAATAGCAACTTTGAGAGAGCGCGTCCAGGTGCTGGAGGAAATCGTTACCGATCGCCGGTTCGATCTGGAACGAAAGATCAGTGGACTATGAGCTGTTGAGCGAGCAGTTCCCCCTGCCGGAATCAGGGTAATGGGTCAGCATGTCTAGCTGATTGGCGCTTCAACCCTGTTGGTTATATTTACGGAACGGACAGTACTCGAGTATCAACTAGTGATGATTGCAATTCAGGTCGGCACACCTGTCAAGTGAGTTAGGCTGGCCGACCTGAGGTCACAATTAGTCTGACCGAAACTGTATATCTCAGTCGTTCTGAATCATGCAGAAGGCATTGAGCTTGTTGCCGTCCATGTCCCGGAAATAGCCAGCGTAAAAATTGTCGCCCCTCGGGCCAGCCGGGCCTTCGTCCTGAGCGCCAAGTTCAATCGCCCTGTTGTAAATTTTATCCACCATCTCCGGGCTGTCAGCGGCCAGGGAAATCATTACTCCATTTCCGACTGTGGCTGGGTTGCCATCAAAGGGTTTGGTTACTGAAAGTGCTGGCATGTTGGGGTCCACCGCCCAGGCGATAAACGAATCCATCTCCATAAAGCGTTTTGCGCCGATCACGGCAAGCAATTCATCGTAGAATTTTGCAGCTTTCTCTATATCGTTAGTACCAAGTGTCACATATCCAATCATTGTGTTAATCCTCGTTTAGGCAGGTGGATAGTAAAGGGGGTAGGTCAGGCGGATTTATGTAGCGTTTTGATTTCCTGGTAGCGGAAACAGTCTTCAACGTGGTCATTAATCATGCCGGCTGCCTGCATAAATGCATAGCAGATGGTCGAGCCGCAGAATTTGAAGCCACGCTTCCTGAGGTCTTTACTCATGGCATCGCTTTCCGGCGAAGTGGCTGGCACATCAGCCATCTTTCGACGTTTACCATCAAGCGGTCTGCCATCGACAAATTTCCAGATGTAGTCATCGAAGGAGCCGTATTCATCCTGTACTTTCAGGAATACTTTGGCGTTGAGAGGGATGGAATAGAGCTTCAGGCGATTACGAATCAGGCCCGTATCGGTTAGCAGTTTTTCGATAGTTCTGTCCCGCATGCGCGACACTTTTACCGGGTCGAAATTTTTGAATGCCTTGCGGTAATTATTGCGCTTCTTCAGCACGGTGATCCAGCTGAGCCCGGCCTGCTGGCCGTCCAGGCAGATAAACTCAAACCAGGTGCGGTCATCGTGGACCGGGACTCCCCATTCCTGGTCGTGGTAATCAACGTAGACCGGATCTTCTCCTGGCCACCAGCAGCGTTTTTTCATGACGGGAGTTTAACAGGAGTCATGCAAAGTACCATTACCTTGAAAGTCATATAGTCCCTGCGGGAAGGCTTCAGTCGCCAGTCCCTTGTGCGGATTGTGAGCGATAGTTTTTCTAACCTAAATCTCAGTGCGAAGAGGGACAAATTCAACCCTGACTAATGCTTTACTGAGATGTTAGCCATAAATTCTCACAAATTGTGCAACAAAAACAGACACCAGGCCGGTCTATTCTTGTCTTGCTCGCAACATTCGCATAAAAATAATTATAAAACAACGAGTTACTGGAAATAATTTCTGGGCTTGCAGGTCCTGTCTTTGGTAACGAGATCAAGATTCCAGAGATCTCCCGTAAAGAACGAATAAGGAAAACCACATGAACCTGAAAACCTCCGCCGTTATCTTGCTAGTGCCCCTTATCCTCGTGGCCTGTATGTCCACTTCTGACCAGCTAGGACCCGGTGCCACAGCCTGGTCTGGCTACAAAAACTGGTATAAGGCGACTCCCGAACCCAACACCGGAGACCCCACAGGATTTCTTGGAAACCGTCATGAAGGTTTAAACGCCTATCGGGACATCTACGTAAACTCTATTGGCGAACCTACGAACCGGGGGCAGCAGGGCTTTCCCTATTCGGAAGGCACAATAATTGTGAAGGAAAGTTTTAACAACCGGGATACCTATGAAGCTCAGCGAAACCCCGAGCTGACCATCATGGTCAAGCTGGCACAAGGTACTTCACCCCAGACCGCTGACTGGGAATACATTCTAGGCGCGGCAGGAAGCCGTCGAGGATCGGGTGAATCCGGACAGGCAGTGTTCTGTCACAGCTGCCATACCTTTGCTGCCGCAACGGATTACAGTTTCATTAATTCCCACTTCTACGCTGGTGAGTAGAGGCAGTTGCTTGTATCGCAACCAAGTATCCCAAACATCCCCAACAAACGTAGTCATGAGGATTTTTTGTCAGGGCCTGCTAAGCGGATTTTGTTCGATTGGAGCTGTGAAAGAAATCTGGGAAAACCCGGTCCGATTAAACAGCTGATGTAAGCCCGCAGTAAATCGCGAGGGCTGCAGCAACTGAGCCTTATTCTTAGTCAGGCTACACTATTTCCCCACTAGGGCCTGACTTACCCTGGGGCACTTCATGTGATCATGTAAGTGCCCTTTTTTTCTTTTCATGGGAAACACAACTACTCTAAGGCAAAGCAAAGCAAAGCAAGGAAAGGAAAAGCCAAGAGCTTTGGGGGCATGTCCGGTGCATAGCTAGCTGTTTGTGGCAGCGCGAGCGTCAGCGTCTTTCCAGTGCCTGGTTCCCTTGCCGGGTGTCCGTGTGACGTTGATCCAGGTTTCCGAGGCGGTGATGTTGATTACGCACGCCATCCAGAAGAAGGTTCCAAACAACACAGCAATGTCTATGGTAGCTTGAAGAACAGTGAGCATGGTTCGTGTTGTAGTTGCCGCCAGCATCAATGCCCAGGAGCGGATCTTCCACTCCCGATGCTGAGGAATCATGAGATTGCGGATGCGATCGAAAGCTATGTACAGGCAGAACAGGGTGTTGGCGGATAGGAAAACAGTGGCCATGGAATCGTTGAAGCCCTGGCCCGCGACACCCATAAAGGGATTGAAAACACCCATTACAATGCAGCAAAAAGCCCCGATCACACCACAATTGATGAATGTGTAGCCGCTCAAGCGTGGAGCTTGGTGTATTTGATGCGGATCCGGCGAATAAACTGGAATGGACCCAATAACGCAATGTCCAAAGCGGGAATCAGATGCAGAATCGTCGCCACCGAATGCTGGTAGTAACGGAAATCAAACGATCTAAGGGCAGCTTCCAGACCTGTTGGAATTACTCGAAATTGAGGATTCGATCGGTTCGTCGCTTAAGATGTCGGACCTTACTGTGATCAGGGAGTTTTCGTTTCTGGATTTCCGGCTAGCTTGGCCTTTGAGGACCAGGAATGCTACTAATCGGTGACGGTTCCCTGAAGGCCGGTTATAATCCGTACTCCACGCGCCCGTAGCTCAGCTGGATAGAGTAACTGGCTTCGAACCAGTTGGTCGGGAGTTCGAATCTCTCCGGGCGTGCCATTTCTCGCGGCTTACAGCCTGATCGAAAATTTCGATTGTCCCAAAGAATTGTCTAATTCCCCTGTATTCGATCCTTGCAAGCATCGAAAATCCTTGACGAAGGGGCCCTGATCCGCACGGTAAATCCAGGCCCGACCTACCGGGCTGCGCCCGGCTGGTCGGTAAGCCGGGACCATGCGGATCTCCCCTTCGTCAAGGATTTTAGCTACTTGCACTTGTGTAGAATCTTAGACTTTAAATATCTACTCTGGTATACATTCTACTAAGGCAATCTAGGGCCTTTTCGAATTTACCAATCCTAGCCGGTGCTAGTGTTGACCACTGGCCAGGATGCGTTGTTATCTGAGAGCAATATGGGTGGGTACGATGTCCAAACTATATGAACGGAACGTTTCAGTTGCCACACGTATTTTGGTAGCCGCGATAATACTTGGATGTTTCAGTATTTCTGCAGGACAAGTTCGAGCTCAGTATAAAAGCGCTTCTACCTATATGGAGGAGCTTCTAGCCTTGGAGAAGCACAATGCCAACTTATTCGTTGCTATTCTATTATTGCAAGGTGAATCTACGCATATAAATCGGGACAGCTATACTTCACTTGAAGTCCAATTACTTAAAGAAGCAGCTTATACGACGCCTTGGGTCGATAGATTTTTTGAGATAATGGAAGCGGGCTGCGACTATTACGATGCTACTCCTTTTGAGGACCTGGAAATTGATATACTGGCGCAAGTAAGGGCTGATGCTCAATGGGCTGAGGTTGAAGATAAGGTAGCTTTTCTTGAAGATACGCTTAACAGATTGTCCGAAGAGAACAGAGAAAGAGCTCTTCAACTGGTAAGCGAAAATGTTGGGAAGAAAGCTATTTCTGTCAGCTTGCGCAATTATTACCAGGATGCCGAAGAATCGCCGGAACTAACTATCTCCCGATTTGAGGACGCTTGTGAAAGGCTGCCAATGGTCAAAGAAAAATTCGGACCGGGGAAAAACAACTACAGCGAGTCGACGCTTAATTTGGATAGTTTTTAAGCCGAGTAAAAAATTGGACTTGACTAGAAGTTCAATAATAATCACTTGGCAGGCTTCACCAGGTCAGGTCTACGTTGGTAGATTTTTCGAGTTGTTGTGTCGGAAGAGTGCCCTAGCAACTGTCTGGCATGACCTAGCTCAGTATCCGAAGCTACCTTTGCTCTCAGTGTTGAATTGCATGCTCGATTGACCCGCTTTAGCCGTTTTTGCATGGAATAATTGATCCACGGTGAACTGCTGGTTCCATGTTGTTGAGATCTGTTTTGGGGGTCAAAATTAAATGCAATGACTGGGTCAAAATTCGCTGCAAATCAAGAACCAGGTTTTGGCGTGTTAACAGCCAGTGCATTAGCAGCATCAATCGGCAATGCTAACTGCTTTAAGAACGGTAGGGAACTCGCTGCTTGGTTAGGATTGGTGCCGAGACAGCACTCAAGCGGAGGTAAACCGTTGTTGTTGGGTATTAGCAAGCGAGGAGATGCGTATTTAGGGATGTTGATGATTCACGGAGCGAGATCCATTGTTCGCGTTACACCGAAAAAGCAAACGTCAACGGACAATTGGACGAACGATATGAGCACCCGACGACCTATGAACGTTGTGTGTGTTGCCAGGGCAAATAAAAACGCACGCATCGCGTGGGCATTGCTGGCACACAAACGGGACTACGATGGGGAGTACACGCAGGCAGTATAAAACGGAATATATTTCCAAGTTTTGCTCAGGCGAAAATGAAATGATGGCGAGACAGGTCAGACCGTAGCGGGTTAAACCTATTTCACACAGGGAGCGAAAAGCTCGACAGCCTGTAAAGGCATCCGCTAGCGAATTCCATTAGGGACAGAAGTTGTAAGCCTCATCGAAAGTCCGGATCTATGGCTGCAACCTTACTGACTTGCTGTTCATGAGATAATCGCTTGGCAAAACAGGGGCGACCATCTATGTGTGAAGACTCTCAGATTGCTATAATCTGACTTTCTCACACTCGGAGCGTCAGATAACTGACTTTATCGAAGGCGAATCCCGCAGCCAAACTACCCTGTTCCTCGAGTGCCTGGATGACTATGTTGAAGAAGACAACGCAGTTCGAGTGATCGATGTCTTCATTGATGAGTTAGATTTCGCTGAGCTTGGATTCAAGACAGGGCCCCAGGCAATGGTGCGCCCTGCTTACCATCCCGCCACCATGCTGAAGCTGTACGTTTACGGCTATCTGAATAAGGTCCAGAGCACTCGCCAGTTGGAGCAGGCAGTCAATAGCGGGGATCGTAACTAGCTACCAGCAAAGACAATAGGAATTCTTTTGTTGGAGCAGGCAGTCAATAGCGGGGATCGTAACTATACACAGGCCAAGCTGAAACGGCGGTTTGCTGATGTGGAACGAAGTATTTCTGGTTATTCCAGGAAAATACACAACAAGGCCAATTGCCAACATTGTTGCTGAATGAATTTGCTAGAATCAGCCTGAAGCCGAGCGCTGGCAATGACCGGAATAATGCGAGAATAAATTGCTTCCCCTACCCAAAACAGGCCAGAAAAGCCAATTGAAAGTCCTCCACCTGGGATCTTTTGTGATCTACTGGTCGCTCAGCCTGCTCGCATTCGCTGCGTTGCTGCCGGTTTTATCCTGGACAACCTTTTCCGAAGACGATGCTCACGTGATGCGGGTTGCCGTTGACTATGGCTGGCTGCAACACTACCTCGATGCCGACGTGTATCGGCAACTCTCAGCGGCAAACTACACACCGGTTATTCTGTCGGTCTACAAATTGCTACCGGGGCTTTTTTCACTATCGCCACTCAGCTTCCTGGTCTTTTCTCTGCTTGCCATGAGTCTGTTTACCGCGCTGGCTGGCTTGCTGACCGAACGACTTACCGACAGCAGACTAGCCGCCTGCACAGCGATGCTGGTGATTTTTTCCAACTTTTCTCTGCACACGCTTATAACAAGGTTTTATACAGTGCACTATGTGATCGGTGGCGTGTTTGCCCTGGCGGCACTGGCGCTGATATTCAGGAAAGGCCAGGAAAATGTAAATAACACAAAAACCGGCAGTGCTGTTCTGGCGGGCCTGCTGATGCTCCTGGCGATGCTCTCCAAAGAGGTCTACCTGGTGCTGCCACCACTAGTACTGCTTATGGCACTGCTGCAGCGCAATTACCGCCTGGCCGGTTCAGCCATGGCTGCCCTGATGATCTACCTGAGCCTGCGTACCTATATCCTCGGGCTCTCCGCCGAGGTGAGTGAGGAAGCCGGTTATTACTCGGGCATCCTTGGTGTCAGTATTCCCGCCTGGCTTGCGTTCCTGAGTCTGTATGCCAGATCCAGAGTAATCATTCTGCTGATGACGATTGCTGCCGTTATCCTGAACCCGCGGCAAATGCTCAAGTTACTGCCCGTTGCGCTGATGTTCGGCCTGCCTGCCCTGGCCGTATCGCATGGAATCACCCAACCTGAACTGCACGCGGACCGCCTGTTCTTCGCCATGGACAGTGCGCTGGCCATTGTGGCAGTAATCGCGCTTAACCAGGCGCCGCTGTTTCAGAAATCCGCCAGGCCTGCCCTGCTTGGCGTAGCTCTTGGATTCGTATTCATAGTTCATGTTTTCAACAGCAATGCCCTCAGGAGCGAGACCCGCTCCGGCGCTGATTACCAGATCACGCGGTTTATTACCGCTAACACAGCACAGCTGCAATGGAAGACACTGTATGTACCACTGGAATTTTCCCAGGGTAACTTAGCTCGAGTAAATTCCGCACTGGGCAACCCGGATTTTCGCATTACCCAGAACTGCCGGGCGGCTCTGAACTCCGGCGCAGACACCCTGATCGCATTTGACCGGTCTGGATCTGAAATGCCGCGCGCCGAGCTGGAAGCACAGTGCCTGCCGGCCAATCCGGAGGTCACCGTCAACATAGCACCAAGGATTACCGAGGGGTTTGTAGAATGGAGCCTGGGTTTTGGCGATGATTTCAGTGGTGGAGTCCTGTTCATTGATCGGGCCCTTGCTGTACCGACCACCCACTTTGCACGACAAATGGTCATGCTCAAGCCCGGCGAAACTTACCAGTTATTTGCCAACAAGGGGAATCGCTGGTGGTTTTCCGGTATCAAGCCGATAGAAGTACTGAGCAATTGAGATATCGATACCGGCAATGTCCCCTAGCAGAAACCTGACCCTTATCGCACACTTCATTCTGGATCAGTTGTTACCGCCCGTTTTAAGAGACAGCCGCCTTGTCATGGCGCCTCTTTTCTATCTGCTGTTTGGCAAAAAGGCACGCTATTTTCTCGACTTCAAGGCCCAGCTGCCGAAGCTTTCCGATCAGCAGATTAATGAACATTATGCGCTGCTGGCAGATGTGTTCATGCAACGCGAGACCGATCTTAACCGGACCTGTATTCACTACATCGATCAGGTGATTGTTGGCGATGAAGTATTGGATGTAGCCTGTGGCAGTGGATTTCTGTCCAGAAGGCTCGCGGACCAGGGTAAGCGGGTAACCTCAGTGGATATTAAAGTTCCGGATGAACGCTCGGAAAATCCTGTGTATCTACAGGGAGTCATTACAAACCTGTCGTTTGCGGATAACCATTTTGACACGGTCGTCTGTACCCACACCCTGGAGCATATCAGAGACATCAGGCAGGCGGTAACGGAAATCAGGAGAGTCTGTAGTAAACGACTTGTTGTCGTGGTGCCCTGCCAACGTGAATACCGTTATACATTCGACCTGCACATTCATTTCTTTCCCTATGAACACAAATTGAGGGAGTTACTGGGCGCTGCAGGAGACATCAAAAAACTGGGCGGTGATTTTTTGTACGTTGAGGACATGAATTGAATACGCTGATTTTGATAACTGCAGCGGCAGTTTGTAACAGCCTGGCCCTCACTCTGCTGAAAATCACCGGTGACAAGCTCAGGATAACGCCCGGATTTCTGGAGGTGCTTAGATCTAGCTGGCTGATCGTGTTACTGTCCACGGTACTCTATGCGGTATCATTCTTGCTGACTATCAAGGTTTTTTCAGGCAGTACTTTCTCCAGGGCAGTGCCAACCTATGTAGGCATCAATATAATGAGCACACTACTAATCGCAGTACTCTATTTCAGGGAATCAGCGTCCTTCAGCCTGGCTTTTGGCTCGGCCCTCATAATTGCCGGTGTATGGCTGATTCAGACAAGCACAACATGAAACCCAGAATCAGCATTCTCATTCCTGTCAAAGACGAGCAGAACACGCTGCCACGATTGCTGGATGCACTCAATGAAACGCTCAGACCGTTGTCAGACCAGAATCGCTTTCATGTTCTGATTCTCGATGATGGCTCGACCGACGACACGGTCAAAATTGCCAAGGAAACTCGCTCCGACTGCTTTTCGGTGGGGCTCTGCAGCTTGACTCGTAATTTCGGCAAAGAGGCGGCAATAGCTGCAGGTCTCGAGAGATGCGACAGTGATGCCTACATAGTCATGGATGGAGATTTGCAGCATCCACCCGAGCTGATTCCCGAGATGCTTCAGCACTGGCAGAAAGGTTATAAGGTAGTTGAGGCCGTGAAAGCGGACCGCGGCAAGGAATCATTGTTTTACCGGCTGTTCAGCCTTCTGTTCTACCGTTCAATGAAATTCATGGCCACTCTGGACTTGCAAAGCCTCAGCGACTACAAGTTGATCGACCGCGAGGTGGTACACACCATACGTCGCCTACCGGAAAAGAGCCGTTTTTTCCGGGGCCTGATCGACTGGATGGGCTATCCGACCCATCACATCCCTTTCGATGTGCCGGTTCGCGAACATGGCAACAGTTCATGGAGCACCATTCAACTTATCAAGTATTCGATTTCTTCCGTTGCTTCATTTTCCTCGGCACCCCTGCAAATGGTTACGCTTATCGGCATGCTGATGCTGCTCGTCAGTGTAATCCTGGGTTCGGTGACACTCTTTCAATGGATTTCGGGGAGCGCCGTCACTGGATTTACCACGGTAATTATTCTTCTGCTGATGATTGGCAGTATGTTAATGGTCAGCCTCGGGGTGATCGGGCTTTATCTTTCAAAGATCTATGAGGAGATAAAGGGGCGCCCCAGCTACATGGTTAAAGAAGAGTTTCAGCTCTCACCTGATTCGGAACAGTAACCGGGAAAGTACTGGGTTACGGGGTCCGGGACAATTGTTCTCTGCTTATAGGAAGAATTAAAGGTATCTGCGAAGCGAACGTTCGGCCAGCTTCGTGAATGGCAAGTCGGGCAAAACCCTTTGTTGATTGGAAAAGCCTAGGAAAAGAGCGAGTTTCTTTCATAAACCATCGGATAGAGTCGGAAAAGAGTCAGAATTGTTGGTTGAATGGTGTTCAGGCCGATGTCCGGCCCAGTGCTGCCTGGCTACCGTCCCTGGCTTCAGGCAGCCTAGTGGTGTATTCCCTGCGCGATTAAATTTTTGTCAAATAGTCCAATCTGTGGCGGTGTCCGCTCGGGCGCTAATTGGGCCTGGGAGTCGGTTGATTCAATTTTAATTAAATGTTCCAGAACCCGGCGAATTATTTCCAGGTCTTCAATACAGGCAATAAATCGAACAGAGCCATTGCACTTGTTGCAGGTTTCGATGTCGATGTTGAAGGCCCGTTTCAGTCGCTGGGCCCAGGTCGTGGCGTTATGGCGTTCGGCAGGGGGATTTGTCATCCGGGTGGATGGGGTCTTTATCCTCCTTGCTCCCCTTACCCCGCCCGGGTGGAGTAACCAGCTGTCTCAGTCGTGTTTCTATTAGCAACCAGGGTATCAAGGTTGTTGACACTGGTCACCAGAGTGTCTAGACAACCGGCTTACCAGTTTCGGTGCCATACTTCTCAGAGAATTTTTCAAGAATGGCGTCTAGTGCCTTTGAGTATGCCGTTTAGCTGTTTCTCACCCTTATTGATCAGTTGAGGATCAAAGTATCCATTACGGTCACGGGGAACCTCCAACCCAATTTCGCCGTGTACACTGCGGACTTTCTTGTGCCCTCTACCGTTGTTATTCCCGGCAGGATCATTCTTCTGATAGCCCAGGTGGTGATCCATCTAGGCTTCCAGAGCGCGTTCAGCCACGCGCTTGGTGAGTTGCTTGAAAAGGCCTTCTTCTCCGAGAATATCTCCCGGAGATTTATTACCGTCAAGCAGTTGATTGATTAGTTTGTCTGATATTGGCATTTGTTATTCCTTTTATCAGGGTTAACAGAATGGCACTTACATAAATATTTTTACACTCTCTATCGTCGAACCAGTTGGTCAGGAATTCGAATCTCTGCTGGCGTGCCATTTATCGCGGGGTCCATTCTGGAGACGTCGGTTCCACGCTTCGAGCCTCTTCATCGAAATACCCTGTTGTTTGGAAGCCAAAACTGGTCAGCTATCGAGGGTTTTTGTCGTTAAAAATCACCAGTCCAGGTGTTGATCAGGTTAACGCGTCACCTGCGAATCTCCTGTCGCAGAATTTTCCAGAATTTCCGGCGCTTCGCCTTCATTCGTACGACTGCGGATTACAATGAGGTAGTAACAAAAATGGTCGACCAGCAGGAACATTCAAAGGAAACTATCACCGACTGAGTCGGAACTATTCTGCAAGATCAATGCTCAGGATTCTTAGGTGTCGTCAGATAACAAAAGAAGAAACTGAGGTTCGACCGTCGTGATGAAACTAAGTCTAAATCTAAATCGCATCTTCTCTCCAATTGCTGTCGCCTGGGGACGTACTCCCTTGGTCTGGCTTTGGCGAAAGCCAAGAACGAAGTTTGAGTTCATCAGACAAATAGAGTCGCGAAATTTTATGCCCAACTGGCGAAGTGAAGCACTGTTGATGGCGTCGCTTCTGTTATATTTTCCAATGTTGGTCTTGTGGCCCTTTAGGGCCATGATAATTGCCGTTATGGAGTTTAGGCTTCATGCCTCTGAAACACGACGACTTTATGGTAATTCCTACGTTGGCCAGCTAGTAGACCTCTTATCAATTGGTTTTAGGTACTGGGCAAACCCGGAGACCTACTATCTCTTTAAAATTTATAAGAACAGAGATATCAGTAATGCGAAGTATTTCTTGTTAGAAAACTCAATGACTTCATTGCTACGATATGTAAATGGGACTAAATGCGATCGACATATTCAGGACAAATTTTTGTTCAACAAGCGTATGCGGGAGAAGGGATATCCAGTGATCAATGACATTGGCGTGGTCACGCAAGGAAGGCTAACGTCGCCAAAAGGCAGCGAGTTGGATCTCCCTTGCTGTGATTTCATCGCAAAACCGAATCTTGGTCTTGAGGGAAGAGGCCTGACCCGGTTTGATTGGCTGACTAATGGACGCTACTGCAGTTCTGAAGACAAGTGCTACAGTGCAGTCAACCTTGCAGCGCATCTAAAGGAGTTATCAATGCACGAGGCTTACCTTGTGCAGCCCAGATTGGAAAATCATCCGGACATCACGGACTTGTCAAATGGTGGGTTTTGTACGTCTCGGATTATCACCGCAGCGACTCCAGCTGGAAACGTTGAAGTCATCGTCGCAGTATTTAAGATGCCTACTGGTACTAAAGTCGCAGACAATTTTGGCGCAGGGGGCATAGCGAGTAGTATCGACCTGCAAACGGGAGAGCTAGGCGCTGCCTGTTACAAGCATCGATTATTGCTTGAGCTTGATAAGCATCCTGATACTGGAGTGACTATTGTGGGTAGAAAACTGCCATACTGGTCGCAAACGCTTGATCTCGTCCGCAAAGCCCACCTGGATGTTGAAGGTGACTTCGGTTTTCTGGGCTGGGATGTTGGTGTTACTGAATCTGGTCCAGTGATAGTTGAGGCCCAGGTCACTTTTGGATTTATACTGTGTCAAAGACCAGGCAGATTCGCTCTCGGCTCAAGCAGATTTGTTGAAATCTATTCTCAGTGGGCGGATAACGTTCGATAGGCGGCTATCCCATTCAGGCAAGAGCGGCTTTATATACAGGAAAACTACCGGCAATTTAAGAATGCGAATACGAAATATTACGCTTTATGAAGAAGATGGTCGTGCCGTGTTGACCGCGAAGTGCGATGAATTTGATCTTTTCTATAAATTTCCTCAATCAATTAAGCCCCGGATCAGGGCTGATGCGTTTGTTGCCGCCTGCCTGATACCGGCAATGGCGAATGGAAACGATATTGAGCTCGATACTGATGTAGAATATTCCCCTCGACTACTGAAAAACCTCGACAAACTTCAGGACATCTTTTGTCAATGGAGCAAGTACTTTAATAAAAAATTACAAAAGGTACGTATTCAGGGAGGGATTGCGAAAGAACTGGATCAAGGTCTTGACCAATGCATCTCATTTTTCTCTGGCGGTGTCGATGGGAGCTATACGCTATTTAAAAATTTCGAAGAGATTGACCTGCTCTTTTTTGCAAAGGGCATTGATATGCAACTTAACAATGACGAATTGTTTTCCCAGGCACTGGAACGGAACCGGTTGTACCTGGAGTCGAAGAATAAGGAGTTGGTGGAGGTTGAGACCAACGTCAGGTTTCTCGGGTATGAAACCGCGAACGTTGGGTGGAAGCTCTGTTTCGGAGGAGGTTTGGCAAGCATAGCGCTGGCTGCCAATGCGAAGAAATGCTTCATTGCATCAGGAGTAGCTTATGGGACCCTTTATCCTGAAGGATCAAACTTCGTTACCGACCAATTGTGGAGCAGCGACTTTACAGAAATTGTGCATGATGGGGCAGAAGCCAGTCGCATCGAAAAGTTAGCCAGAATTTTACAGGATCCGGGACTAGCTGAAGTATTGCGTGTATGCTGGCAGGACAAGGAATACAACTGTGGGAAATGTGAGAAATGTCTGCGGACCATGATTGCCATCCGTGCACTGCAAATGTCTGTGCCCACGTTCCCGGAATTGACGGATAGTCAGGTAAAAAACGAGGTAAAGCGAATACGGCTTTATACTCAGATTGACTACGACTTTTTGATGGAAAACCTGGAACAGGCTGAACAGTCGGGCGATGTATTGCTGGTTAGGGCCCTTAACCGACTGAAAAGGAGTTATGAGCTGAAAGAGCTGGCTCGCGAAATTGATAAGACGCTTTTTTCAGGTCTGCTTGTCAAGTGGCTTACAAGAAAGCACGTTAATGCTGAAATCCGTGATTGATTATCGGAAATAGTATAGTGCTAGCTGAACACGCTGCCAATGATTGCTGTGCTTTCAATCTTGTTTCTACTGTTATGATCTTTCAGTAGTCCTTCAAGCATGGGTTGGTCTGATGCCCTTGGCAAGACGTTTATGTCTGCGAGACTGTTTGCATGTGAGTTGAGCATTTTTCTTGTTTTTTTGAGCCGGGAGGCCAGGAAGTAAGTATCGACATCGACCAGGAACCTGCGGGTCTTGTATTTTAGTATGATTTTGTTAATTGTTCGAACCAGGTCAGGCATAGAAAGCTTCAATGCATCGTCTCTGAAGTGTTCGAAAAACGACAGCATTTCATCATCCTCTATTGTGAGTTTGCGCACATCATCTAACTGCACCGGGTAATCAAATTTAAAGTTTTCGATGCCTAGAAGCCTCATTGCTACATAAGAGCGTATGCACTTTGAACATTTGCCACAGTTGGACTTTGGGTTTTCCCAGCAAACCCATAGTCGGGACAATATCTCAGGCAGGTTCCTGAACAACGCAATCTTGGCCGTCCGGTCTGCCTCCAGCCCGGCATGTATTATCTCGCAAGACTCAGTCGACCACAGTGGATCCAGCAGCGGGTGAACGCCCGCCGGGGTAATTTTTTCATAGGTTACGTGACCGCTTATGTAGGTCTTGTTGATCTCTAGCAGATTAGCGATTGTTGCTAAAGAAGCACCAAAATTGACATATCTTTTCATTCTGAACCAGGCAGTAAATTCCTTGAGATTCGTTTCTACCAGTATTAACTGTTTGTCTAAAAGTGCAGCAAGATCAGTATTTCTTTTTACCAGGTCCCCCCAGGTATTCGAATTCATATTGAAGTCGAAACCGTTTATCAAAATCAGCGAATTGATTTCCTCTTTGTGTTTTAAAGCTGTGTAAATTGAATCGACGCCGGCTGAGAAAAAGGCAGCGCATCCGCCGTTATTTTCACCGGGTTCATTTTTTTCTCGTCCCCTGACGCGTATATTCTTGAATATTGGATTCCAGCAATGGAAAATCTCCTGAATTTCTGGAATCGAACTCATCAGCTTTTCCGAAACAGAAAAATTTTCGTGTATTTCGATATCCTCGCCAAGTAACATGGCAGGTATCAGTGCCGAGATTAGAAATGGAGTGGCATCTTCTTTGGCGACTGCACTGGAATGGGCGTTGTGGCGAAACCACAGCGGATAAGGGCCAACCTGTGCTTGAATAGTGCGATGTGTTCCGTTGTCGGCTACCTGGATATTACTAATTAGCATCAGGGAACTCCGCGGGGCCGGGCTGGGTGCCGACAGCATACTTTGCGAGGGCTGTATCCAGTAGAGGGAGGATATGTTGGGGATTTGCTCCACATTTGAGTATGGCAACAAAATCGTCGGTCTGGACCAGCTGGGAAAGCATATTAAACGCTGAATTTATATCGGACGTCACGTGGATACTTTCGGAAATCATACCACCCTCGATGAAACCCACTTTCAGGGAATCGGTTATCTCACCCGGCGCACGCCCCCTACGGAAATCCTCTGATTCAAAAAAAATGATGAGATCGAACGAGTCTCCAAGCGACTGACCGATCTCAGCATAATGCCAGTCTGGCCGATTGCCTGGATTGTCCATAAGGCAGATTTTCCTTCCTTTAACCGGTATATGTTTCAGGCTGTTCTTCAGGTTGGCACAGGCGGGTATTGTTACCGCATGATCAAGTAGGACAGTTTGACTGTACCCGCCAATAAAATTGAAACGCGCCGGCGAAAGTTCCAGGGTATTCTCAAACTTTTCCAGGGCCTGGCTGGTAACCACCAGGCTTACGCCCATTCCCTCTGCCAGCGCTGCTGCGGCCATGGCATTCGCAGTATTTTGAGGGAACATTCCTTTTGCACTGGCGGGCAGTGAGTCGACCGGCAAAAGATCCATCTTCCGCTCTCCTTCTAAACGTTGGATTGTATCACCAGATTGAGTCGATCCGACAACATAGGCGATTCCACCTTTATCCACGTGCTTCCTGATTACAGGGTTTGCAGTGTCAGTTGAAAACAGGTTTAACTTTCTGATTGGGTAATGTTTGATTAGTCGGACGCACTGCGGATCGTCAGCATTTAGCACCACTGTCCCGGTAGCGGTGTCGATAACTTGTTTTTTTAGCTGTGCCATTTCCTCGACGCTGTTTATCCCATCGATTTCGATTTGTTCTCTGCCAACATTCAACAACGCTGCAGCCACGCAGCGGTCCCGGTATAATCCTACACGAAGAAGATCGCCGCGCGCGACTTCCAACACGACCATTGAAATAGTTTCATCATTGACGACTCTTTTAGCGCCTTTGTAACCCGCCGAATCCTCGCGATTGAGTTGTTTGCCATTGATCACGATGCCGGTTGTGGAGGTGAAGCCTACTCTGTGCCCTGCCCATGTCAGAATATAGGCCAGCATCCGAACTGTGGTTGTTTTACCATTTGTGCCTGTTACCATCGCTATCGGGATTGTGGGGCCGACGATTCTTCTAAGCGGAACTACGATCTTTCTTCGAACTAATCTAACAGCCGAATCGGGAATTATTCTATGCGCGAGACTACGGATCATCGGGGCAGACATACACTCCTCAGTTTAAGGTTTCTGGTACATTTGAGTTTGTTCTGCTGCCGCTATGACAAACTAATGTTTACTTACAGTTTCAGAAGTCTGATTTTACCTAATCAGATCGAAAAATAATCCGGTTTCCAGAACTAAAGTAGCGTAGTTCCTTGTCAAAGTATGCGCAAGTTGTGCAACCAGCAAAAAATAGATTCAATCCTTCGTTTACCGTCAAATTGCCCTTCATGCAGCTAATACGCACTTGTGGGCAACTTGCTGATAGAGTTGAGCCTCCAGGGATTCTGGCGGGGAAATGTTCACTAACAGGATGGCAAATCTGACGATACATAGTATGCCGGGAAGTTTTCCGCAAGAGTCAGTTTAATTGCCAGCTCCACTGACCTTGAATTTGATATGTCGGGCAAAATAGGTAAATCCACATGGGGGGTAACTCTAAAAATGGGTAAAGAAGCCACAAAGTATTGCTCTCCCAGAATTCTCCATGTTGTTTCAACCATGAAGATAGGGGGGCTGGAAAGGCAGGTCTACAATTTAATTTCCGTGAGCAGTATTGAAAACGCATACCTGGTGTGTATGCAAGACGCTGGTCCGTTTGCTGAAAGGCTTGAAAAGCTGGGATACAACGTTACAGTCCTGGACAATAGCAGGAGCGGGATTGGTAAATTGTGGTCCCTGATTCAAGTCATACTTCGCGTGAAGCCTGATATCATTCACTGTCACAATATGCTGGCATTCCTTTATGGCAAGCTTGCTGCGATGATTCTTTTCAACAAGAAGACCGTTATGTCCAAGCATGGTGAGGCATTCCCTGGCAGAAAATTCTCACAGAAAGTTGCGCTATACCTGTTGAGATATACTGAAATAGTGGTTGTTTCTCAGGCTATCAAGGAGAAGATTCTGCGCTTGGTGAAAGCTGATGAAAACAGAATAACCTTTATCCAGAATGGAATACCGCTTCCTGGTTTTAGCCAACAAGTAAAACCTGCAGATAAAAACCTGGTAATAGGGACCGTCGGA